>Ga0207884_1000039_pt1 | contig 176483 bp, 145 predicted proteins | sample MalvirmetaMSP144_FD_184236 | JGI IMG/M metagenome (GOLD analysis project Ga0207884, IMG submission 184236) | Marine viral communities from the Deep Pacific Ocean - MSP-144 (SPAdes) | ecosystem: Environmental > Aquatic > Marine > Oceanic | place: Pacific Ocean | collected 2011-07-08 | reverse complement strand
GATGATGGATTCATCGGCCATGGCGGGCATGTAGGCGCCACCGGCGGTGCACAGGCCCATGACGACGGCGATCTGCGGGATGTCGTCGGCAGACATACGGGCCTGGTTGTAGAAGATGCGGCCGAAGTGGTCGCGATCCGGGAAGACTTCGTCCTGGCGGGGCAGGTTGGCGCCGCCGGAGTCGACCAGGTAGATGCACGGCAGGCGGTTCTGCAGGGCGATTTCCTGGGCGCGCAGGTGTTTTTTGACGGTCAGCGGGTAGTAGCTGCCGCCTTTTACGGTGGCGTCGTTGGCAATGATCATGCATTCGGTGCCGGAGACGCGGCCCACGCCGGCGATGACGCCTGCAGCGGGGACTTCTTCATCGTAAACGTTGTAGGCGGCGAACTGGCCGATTTCCAGGAACGGGGAGCCGTCGTCCAGGAGACGGTTGATGCGCTCTCTGGGGAGCAGCTTGCCACGGGCGATGTGGCGCTCCTGGTAGGAGGGGCCGCCGCCTTGCTGGATGGTGGAAACTTTGTCGCGCAGGTCGGCTACGGCCTGGGCCATGGATTCCTGGTTGGCCTGGAACTCTTCGGACCTGGGATTAATCTTGCTTTGAAGTATTGTCATTTTTTCGGGCCTCGAGGTTCGGGGCGGCGGGACTGGCAGGGAATCTTTCCGGGAACCGCTACGAGCACATCCATGTGCGCTTGACGTCGGCCATCCATGGCCGCCGACATTCCCGGAAAGACACCCTGCCAGTCCCTCGTCGTACTTTGGGTGCAAGCCGTCCCCGGCTTATCCGGCTGCGGACGGCTACTGGCTTGAAGCTGCGCGTTATTTGTTCAGGTAGAGCTCACGGCCGATCAGCATCCGACGAATCTCGGACGTTCCGGCACCGATCTCATACAGCTTTGCGTCCCGCAGCAGGCGGCCTGTCGGGTATTCGTTGATGTAACCGTTACCGCCGAGCAGCTGGATGGCGTCCAGGGCGATTTTGGTGGCCATTTCGGCGGAGTAGAGGATCGCGCCGGCGGCGTCTTTACGGGTGGTTTCCGCGCCACGGTCGGCAGACATGGCAACCATGTAGACGTAGGACTTGGCGGTGTTCATCCAGGTGTACATGTCGGCGACTTTGCCCTGTACCAGTTCGAATTCACCGATGGCCTGGCCGAACTGCTTGCGCTCGCGGATGTAAGGTACGACCACGTCCATAGCGGCTTGCATGATGCCCAGCGGGCCGCCAGAGAGAACCAGGCGTTCGTAGTCGAGGCCGCTCATGAGGACTTTGGCGCCGTTGCCAACGCCGCCCAGGACATTTTCCTTGGGTACTTTGCAGTCCTGGAATACCAGCTCACAGGTGTTGGAGCCGCGCATGCCGAGTTTGTCGAGTTTCTGGTGGCGGCTGAAGCCCGGGGCGTCGCGCTCTACGATGAAGGCGGTCACGCCTTTGGAGCCGGCGGATGTGTCGGTCTTGGCGTAGATGACGTAGGTGTTCGCATCCGGGCCGTTGGTGATCCACATTTTGTTGCCGTTCAGTACGTAGTGGTCACCGGCGTCTTTGGCGGTCAGTTTCATGGAGATGACGTCGGAGCCGGCGTTGGGCTCGGACATGGCCAGGGCGCCAATGTGCTCGCCGCTGACGAGCTTCGGCAGGTATTTCTGTTTCTGTTCTTCGGTGCCGTTGCGGTGAATCTGGTTCACACACAGGTTGGAGTGGGCACCGTAGGAGAGGCCAACGGAGGCGGAAGCACGGCTGATTTCTTCCATGGCGATGACGTGCGCCAGGTAGCCCATGTCGGAGCCGCCGTATTCTTCGCTCACGGTGATACCCAGCAGGCCCATGTCGCCCATTTTCCGCCACAGGTCCATGGGGAACTCGTTGTTGCGGTCAATTTCCTCGGCGCGCGGTGCGATTTCGGAAGCAGCAAAGCCGTTGATCTGCTCGCGGAGCATATCGAGGGTTTCGCCGAGGCCGAAGTTGAGCTCTGAGTATTGTGATTTCATCGTTGGCTACCTTTGATTTCTGTCATTCATTAGTTTTCAGCGGTCTGCCTGGCTTCTTCTTTCGCCGGCGCCTGCTGTTTCTTTTTCTTCTGCAGCTCGGCCAGGGCTTCTCGGCACCGAGCTTCGGCTGTATCCATTTCCATTTCTGCCTGGGCAATGTCGTTTTTCTGCTGTTCCAGCTGAGCCCGTTTGTTTTCCAGGATGGTCAGCATCTTCAGCAGCTGTTTTTCATTGCCGCTGAGGGTTTCGTCCCACAGATCGAACAATTCTTTGGTTTCCGCGAGGGAAAATCCCATTCGCTTGCCGCGGAGAATAAGCTTCAGACGCACTCGATCCTTTGAACTGAAGATCCGTGTCTGCCCGCGCCGCGTGGGCCTGAGCAGCTCCTGATCCTCGTAGAAACGAATGCTCCGGGTTGTCACGTCGAACTCTTTGGCGAGCTCGCTGATGCTGTATGTCTGTTTAATGTCCATTGGGATTTCCTTTTTAGACTTAGGTTAGATAAAGTTTACGTAAACGTAAAGTAGTTTTAGGGTCCGATTTTTAACAAACAGAATCCTGAAAAGGGGAGTGAACGATGGAATTCAAAAATGTGGCAGCCATTGTAACAGGCGGTGCTTCCGGGCTGGGCGAGGGTGCGGCCCGTGCGCTGGCGGCATCCGGATGCAAGGTGGCGATCCTGGATCTTCAGAAAGAGCAGGGCCGCAAGGTGGCCGAGGACATTGGCGGGATTTTCCTTGAGTGCGATGTAAGCTCCCCCGACAGCGCCGAAGCCGCCATCAACGCCGCCCGCGAGGCCCATGGCCCCTGCGGTATTGCCGTGAACTGCGCCGGTATTGCCACGGCCTCGAAGATTCTGGGCCGTGAGGGTGTGATGCCGTTGGAGAACTTCAGCAAGGTTATTCAGGTCAACCTGATTGGTACCTTTAACATCCTGCGCCTGGCGGCAGCGGATATGGCGCAGCGCGAACCCAATGCCGATGGTGAACGCGGTGTGATCATCAATACAGCATCGGTGGCCGCCTATGAGGGCCAGATTGGCCAGGCGGCCTACAGTGCCTCCAAGGGCGGTGTGGTATCGCTAACCCTGCAGTCGGCCCGTGAGCTGGCTCGCGAGGGCATCCGTGTAAATACGATTGCACCGGGCCTGTTCATGACGCCCATGATGGCGGGTATGCCCGAGGAAGTTCAGGAAAGCCTGGCGGCCACGCTGCCGTTCCCGAAGCGCCTCGGCAAGCCGGAAGAGTTCGGCATGATGGTGGTTCAGATGGTGCGTAACCCGATTCTCAATGGCGAAGTGATTCGTCTGGACTGCGCGCTCCGCATGGCGCCCAAGTGAAGCATTCAATTGCAGGAGACATACATGACCGTGTCTGTTGATAAAGAAGAACTGGGGATGTTCCGGGATTCCGTTATCAAGGTCCTGGAAAAAGAAGTGACGCCGCACTACGAAGCCTGGGAGAAGTCCGGGCTGGTGCCTCGCGAGCTCTGGAACACCCTGGGCAACGCCGGAATGCTGTGCGTGGATGTGCCTGAAGAGTGGGGCGGCATCGGTGCGCCTTTCCAGTTCTCCGTGGTGGTAGGTGAAGAGCTGGCCCGCATGGGATTCGGCGCGCTATCCACCAACGTGATGGTCCATTCGGACATTGTCGCTCCCTATCTGAGCCACATGGGCAATGAAGATCAGCGTCAGCAGTGGTTGCCCAAGCTGGTTTCCGGCGAAGCCGTTGGCGCCATCGCCATGACCGAGCCCGGTGCCGGCAGTGACCTGCAGGCGATCCGCACCAGTGCGGTGAAAGATGGCGATGACTACATCCTGAACGGCTCCAAGACCTTCATCACCAACGGTCAGCACGCTGATATGGTCATCGTTGCCGCGAAAACCGATCCGAAGGCCGGCGCCCGGGGCATCAGTCTGTTCCTGGTGGATACCTCACTGCCTGGCTTCAGCAAAGGCCGCAACCTGGACAAGATCGGCCAGCATTCCGGGGATACCTCCGAGCTGTTCTTCTCCGACATGCGCATCCCGGCTTCCGCGCTTCTCGGCGAAGAAGGACAGGGTTTTGTGTACCTGATGAAGGAACTGCCCCGTGAACGTCTGGTGATTGGCGCCCTTGGCGTGGCTGCCGCCCGTGGCTCCCTGGATCTGACCATTGCCTACGCCCAGGAGCGGGAACTGTTCGGACAGAAACTGGCCCAACTGCAGAACACCCGATTTGAAATCGCGCGCATGGAAACCGACTACCGGGTGAACAAGGCGTTCGTGGACCAGTGCATCGACCAGTACGACCTGGGTGAACTGGACGCGCCAACTGCCTCCATGGCCAAGTACAGCGCCACTGAAATGCAGTGCCGCGTGGCCGATGGCTGCCTGCAGCTGTTTGGCGGTTACGGTTACACCACCGAATACCCGATTTCCCGGGCCTTTATCGACGCGCGGGTGCAGCGCATTTATGGCGGTACCTCGGAAGTCATGAAAGAAATTATTGCCCGGTCGGTACTTGGCAAAGCCTGAAAGAAGGGCCTTTAAGGCCTCAGAAGGCAAGTCGAATGCTCGGGGTCCGAGCAGGGGGCAGCCTCTCCGGGACTGTCTGCAGCATGGATGCTGCAGTCAAGCGTACAGGGAAGTATTTACAGCGTGTCCCGGAGAGGCTGCCCCCTGGTCGGGCCTTCCACAGAATCAGGAGGACAACCAAATGAATAGCAATGATGTGGTAATAGCAGGCTCAGCAAGAACCCCGATGGGCGGCATGATGGGCTCCCTCAGCTCCGTGCGCTCGCCGGATCTGGGCGCTATCTCCATCAAGACCGCCATTGAACGCTCCGGCCTCCAGCCGGCGGATGTGCAGGAAGTGATCATGGGTTGCGTACTGCCCGCAGGCCTCGGCCAGGCCCCGGCGCGCCAGGCCTCCCGTGCTTCCGGCATTCCCGACAGCTCCGGCTGCACCACCATCAACAAGATGTGCGGCTCCGGCATGCAGGCCGTGATCATGGCCCACGACCAGATCAAGGCAGGCACCAATAACATCATGATCGCTGGCGGCATGGAAAACATGAGCCAGGCGCCGTACCTGCTGCCCAAGGCCCGCGCCGGCATGCGCATGGGCCATGGCCAGGTGATGGACAGCATGTTCCTGGACGGCCTGGAAGACGCCTACGAAGGCGGCCTGATGGGCGTTTTCGCCCAGCGTACAGCTGACAAATACGACATCAGCCGCCAGGCCATGGACGAATTTGCCATCGGTTCCCTGCAGAAATCCCTGGCGGCCATCGAAAACGGTTGGTTCCGCGACGAAATTGTTCCGGTAACCGTACCTGGCCGTGGCGGTGACACCGAAGTCGACACCGACGAGCAGCCGGGCAACGCAAAGCCGGAGAAAATCCCGCACCTGAAGCCGGCCTTCGCCAAAGACGGTTCCGTGACCGCGGCCAACTCCAGCTCCATCAGCGACGGCGCCTCCGCCCTTGTTCTGGCCTCCGCCGCCGAAGCCGACGCCCGTGGCCTGACACCCCAGGCCCGCATCGTGGCCCACGCCACTCATGCCCGACTGCCGGCCGAGTTCACCCTTGCGCCCATTGGTTCCATCGAGAAGGTGCTGAAGAAAGCCGGCTGGAGCGTGGACGACGTGGATCTCTTCGAGATCAACGAAGCCTTCGCCGTTGTCACCCTGGCGGCCATCAACGAACTGAAACTCCCGGCTGACAAGGTGAACGTCCACGGTGGCGCCTGTGCCCTGGGGCATCCGATCGGTTCTTCCGGTTCGCGGATTATCGTTACCCTGATCAATGCCCTGAAGCAGCGTGGCCTGAAGCGCGGTGTGGCTTCGCTGTGTATTGGTGGTGGCGAGGGGACTGCCGTTGCTATCGAGTTGATCTGATTTGGTGGAATTGTCCTCGTTGTAGCCTGCCCATTTTAGGGCGGGCTTGCGGGGTGTCCGGTGAATTTTTCTTGGAAAAAGAACTCGCTTCGCTCAGACACCTTTTTCCGGCGAAAAATTCACCGGCCACCCCGCGCCGAGATACCCAGGAGGTATCGCGAAATACAGGTTTCCTTTTTCTCTACTTTAGAGACCCCAATCCCTTAGTCCGAAGGACGGTGGTGGGGGTACCTTTTCTGGCGGGAAAAAATGTCTGAGCGAAGCGAGTTGTTTTTCCCAGAAGAAAAGGTACCCCCACTGCCGGCCATCCCCCAAGGCAGAAGTCTCACCATCCCAGAAAGCCTGACTTGATATCAGTCATGCGGCCAATCCCATGATTTGCTAGACTTCAATGCATTGAAATTCCCCGGTATTGGAGAAAGACCCCACGTGCGAAAGCGCCACGAGTTTATTGAGGAATCCCGCAAACAGTGGAGTTCCGAGCCCGCGTTTGTGGCTTCGATGGCCGCAGCGGCTGTGGGGCTTGGGAACCTGTGGCGGTTTCCGTACATGGTGGGGGAGAACGGTGGTGGCGCTTTTGTGGTGGCCTATCTGCTGGCGCTGATTGTCGTGGTTTTGCCCATCATGATTCTGGAAGTGTCTGCAGGACGTCTTTCCAAGGGCAGTACGGTTCAGACCTACCGGCAGGTGAACCGCTTCGGGGTTGTTTACGGGTGGTTTGTGGTGCTCATCACCATGGCCATTACCAGCTATTACCTGGTGATTACCGGCTGGACCCTGGGTTATGCGGTGGATGCCGCAACAGACAATCTCCGAGTGTTTGGCGACTTTACCGCCGGGTATAACTCGCTCTGGTATTTCTTCGCGGTGACCGTGCTGGGGGCAGTCATCCTGGCCAAGGATGTGACGGCCATTGAGCTGATGTCGAAGATCCTGATGCCGGTGTTGATCATTGTGATGATCGGTCTGGTGATTTTCGCCAGCCGCACACCCGGTTGGGAGCAGACCAAGGATTTCTTTTTCCAGGTGGACTGGAGCCGGCTGGCGGACGGCAAGCTTTGGGCGTTTGCGTTCGGGCAGGCGTTCTACACGCTGGCGATTGGTCAGGGCTACCTGGTGACCTATGGCAGTTTTATCCCCCGGCAGACCCACGTGCCCCGGGCCTGTCTGATTGTTGCAGGTACCGAGACCAGTGTGGCGCTGCTGGCGGGCTGGATGATCTTTCCGTTTGTGTTCAGTCTTGGCATGGAGCCCGCGGAGGGCAGTCAGCTGGCGTTTGTGACCATGCCCCGGGTGTTCGAGGACATGGTTGGCGGCTACTGGGTGGGTACGCTGTTTTTCAGCCTGTTTTTCATGGCCGCGTTCAGTTCCAGCCTGGCCGGTCTGAAGGTGATGATTGCGGCGGTAGCGGAGGAGTTCCGGCTTAGCAATGGCAAGGCCGTCAGTCTTGTTACCCTGGTGATGCTGGTGCTGGGCACGGCATCGGCACTGAGTTTCACCCCGCTGGAGTGGAACATTGCCGGGGAGCCGGTGCTGGATGTGATCGACCGGGTGGCCGGCGGTAATGTGATCATCTTCTCCGGGGTGTTGGGGGCCGCCATGTTCTGCTGGTTTATTCCGCCCGAAAAGATCCGGACGGTACTGGGCACCCAGAGCCGCTGGTGGGAGTGGCGTATGTACCTGGTTGGTCGCTACCTGCCGCTGGTGATGCTGATCTGGATTGTGGTGACCTATGCCCTGAACCAGGTGGGCATTACTCCGGCCTGACCTGGAATTGCCTGCCTTACAAAACCTGATAATTTGGAGGTGCCCGCCTTTGTAGCCTGTTGGTTGAGGGGCGGGCCTGCGGGGTGGCAGGTGGAGTTTTTCTTTTCCCCGAAGAAAAAATACCGCCACCCGCGTACCTGCCCGCCAAACCTCAGGCTACAAATAGACCGTGCCCGCCAAATCTCAGGCTGAACCGATCACAACTCCGAACTTAGGCCGAACGAGACCGGGCCACAGATCCAGCCGCGAGGGCAACCTCGGCAACCGTGTGCAGCTTCTCCAGTTGCGACTGCAACATGGCAATCGGCCTTGTACCCTCCAAAGTCAGTGCGATATCCAGATGCTCGCCAGCGGTTTCAACCGCCATGGTGGCAATCCGGAACCCGCGGATGCGGACCACCTGGCAGAGCCGCTCCAGGGCGGCGGCTTCGTGGGTCATGCGGCAGTTGATGGTGTAGCTGGGCGTTGATGGCTGGCTTTGCGGGTTCATGCAACTTGCTCCTTGCTGGCTTTTGCGGTGCGGGCGGTTTCGTCGATCATGTCTGTGTTGCTTGCGCCGGGTTTGACGATGGGCCATACGTTTTCTTCACGGCTGATGGCAACGTGCAGCAGCATCGGGCCGTTGTAGGCCAGGATGGTTTCGATGCCGCGGCGGATCTGGTCGGTGCGTTCGATGTGCAGGGCCGGAATGTCGAAGGCCCGGGCCATGGCGACGAAGTCGGGGTTGTCGTCCAGGTTTATCTGGCTTTCGCGGTTGTTGTAGAACAGTTCCTGCTGCTGGCGGACCATGCCCAGGCACTGGTTGTCCATGACGATCAGCTTTACCGGCAGGTTGTAGCGGCGGATGGTGGCCAGTTCCTGGGCGTTCATCATGAACGAGCCATCACCGGTTACGTTGATGACGGTGCTGTTGCGATCCGCAAACTGGGCGCCGATGGCGGCGGGCAGGCCGAAGCCCATGGTGCCGAGGCCGCCACTGGTGAGGTGGTGCCGTGGGTGGTCGAATTCGTAGTGCTGGGCTACCCACATCTGGTGCTGGCCAACGTCGCAGGCGATGACGGTGTCGTCCGGGGCAATCCGGGAGAGCTGGCGGATGAAAGCCGGGCCGGTGATCGGGGCCATCGGATCATCGTTGTCGGCCGCATGGAAGCCACCGGTGGTGTGCCAGGTGCGGCACTGTTTCTGCCAATCACTGATGGCCAGTGGCTCGGCCTGCAATGCGTCCGCCAGTGATTTCAGTATCTCGTTCAGGTCGCCGCGGATGGCCAGATCGGCGCCGCGCAGTTTGTTGATTTCGGCGGCATCAGCATCAATGTGGATCATCCTGGCGTTGGGCGCAAAGCCATCCAGTTTGCCGGTGGCGCGATCATCAAGGCGCGCGCCGATAACCAGCAGCAGGTCGCACTCGTCGACCGCCTTGTTGGCTGCCCGGGAACCGTGCATGCCCAGCATGCCTAGGTTATAAGGATTGTGTTTGCCGGGGTTGCCGATGCCCTTCAGAGTCACAACCGCGGGCAGGGCGGAGGATTCGGCAAAGGCCCGGAAGCTGTCCTCGGCGTGGGCCAGGCTGATGCCACCGCCGGTGTAAAGCAGGGGCTTGCGGGCGGCGCGCAGCATCGCCAGGGCTTCCGTCAGGTCGGTTGAAGCTGTTGCACGGGCTTCAGGCTGGGGGAAGGGCGCATCGGCCGCTTCGGACAGCAACAGGTCCTTGGGGATATCAATCCAGACCGGCCCGGGGCGACCGCTCTGAGCCAGTTCGATCGCCTCTTCCATGATGGTCGGCAGGCTGTTGGCATCATCGATCAGGTAGCTGTGTTTAACGATGCCCAGGGTCATGCCCAGTACGTCGGTTTCCTGGAAGGCGTCGGTGCCGATCAGGCCCGAGGGAACCTGGCCGGTGATCACCAGCATGGGAATGGAATCCCGGTGCGCGTTGGCAACGCCGGTGATCAGGTTGGTGGCGCCGGGGCCCGACGTGGCAATGCAGACGCCCAGCTTGCCACTGGCCCGGGCGTAGCCGTCTGCCGCCAGGGCGCAGCCCTGTTCATGGCGGCACAGCACATGCTCCACGCCCACATCGTCCACCAGCGCGTCGTATAGCGGCATGATGCAGCCACCCGGATATCCGAAAACCGTGCTGATGTTGTGGCGGTGGAACGCGTCAAGAATGTGCTGTGCGCCGTTCATGGTCGTCTTTCCCTTTTCTTTTGCCGTAAAAAAAGAAACCCCCGGGACCTTTCGGTGCCGGGGGTTTCTGGTGTCTTGTCAGGTTTGTCGCTATCTCACCCGCTTGTCCACGCAGAAGCCCCCGGACGGTACCACGACCACCAGGACAAGCTTCACAAGGACAATCACTGCGTTGAGATTCATAAAATCGACAGTCTGCTCTGAATTCGTAAAAAGATTCTGTGTAGAATCTACCCCACGTTTTTAGCCGGATGCAACCGTTAATTGCCGGTTTTTTCTGCCAACCTCCGATTCAGTAACAGTGAGCATTCAATGACGAAAGCAAAATGGGGTTCTCTTGGGCTGTCACTTCTGATCGTGATCGCAATGGTGATCTGGATGGCGACTGGCGAGGTGAAGGTGGCCAGTGACGAGGCTCCGGAACGTCAGGACAGCGGCGATGGCCAGCCTACAACGGTGCAGGTGGAAACCCTGACGGCCCGGCTGCATGAGCCGGGCCTGATGCTGCAGGGCCAGTTGGAGCCCTGGAGTTCGGTGATGCTGAGTGCCCAGGTGCCCGGCCGCGTGGAGTCTCTGGCTGTGAGTCTGGGTGAGCAGGTCCAGCAGGGTCAGAAGCTGCTTACGATAGCTGATGAAGGGCGGAGTGCCGCGGTGTTGCGCTGGCAGTCCCAGGTTCGGAAACTGGAAGCGGACCTGGTGGCGGCCCGCCGGCTCCGCGCCAATAACCTTGCCTCGGAATCCCAGATTTTGAGCCTGGAAAGCGAACTTGCTGCCGCTGAAGCGGAGCTGACCGGTGCCCGACAGGCCATCAGCCACCTCACTCCCGAGGCGCCTTTTGACGGCATTATCAACAGCAAATCGGTGGATATCGGCGATCTGGTGCAGGTGGGTTCCCCCCTGTTTCAATTGGTGAGGGTGGATCGCCTGAAGGCTACCGCGCAGATCCCCCAGCAATCGGTGGGCAATGTGGCGCCCGGTCAGTCTGTTCGCGTGGATTTGCTGGATGGCAGCCGTCTTTCTGGCGTGGTGACCTTTGTGGCCAGCGCTGCCTCGCCCGAAACCCGGAGTTTTGCCGTGGAGATCGCGGTGGAGAATCCGGATCGCAAACGGGTGGCCGGTGGCAGCGCCAGCCTGCGGGTGGCATTGCCGGAGGTAAAGGCGATGTTTATCTCACCCGCTTATTTGTCCCTCGGTGATGACGGTCGCCCCGGTGTGAAATACGTGAACGGTGAGAACCGTGTCGAGTTCGGTGAAGTGAAGTTGTTGAGTGTATCCACCGAGGGTGCCTGGGTGACCGGCTTGCCGGATGAGATCCGCCTGATTACCCGCGGCGGTGGTTTCGTCAGCACCGGGGAACAGGTTGTGCCGGTCGACGCCGCTGAAGACAGGGGCTAGACCGCATGCGCGCACTGATCTTCGCAGCCATTGATCGCAGCCGGACCACCTTGCTGACGCTTCTGTTCCTCCTGCTCGGGGGTATTGCCGCGTTTCAGACCATCCCGAAGGAAGCCAACCCCGACGTCACCATCCCCATGATCTATGTCTCCATGACCCTGGATGGCATCAGCCCGGAGGACGCCGAGCGTCTGCTGGTGCGGCCCATGGAGCAGGAGCTGCGTTCGCTTGAAGGCATCAAGGAAATGCGTGGTACCGCCTCGGAAGGTCATGCCTCGGTGATGCTGGAGTTCGATGCCGGGTTTGATCCGGACAAGGCGCTTCAGGACGTGCGGGAGAAAGTGGATACAGCACGTACCAAGCTGCCCCAGGAAGCGGATGAACCCAGGGTAAACGAGATCAACGTGTCCCTGTTCCCGGTGCTGTCCGTGGGTCTGTCTGGCCCCTTGTCGGAGCGGGAGCTGATAACCATCGCCCGGCGGTTCCAGGATGCCATCGAGTCTATCCCGGAAGTTCTGGAAGTGGAGATTGGTGGCGATCGGGAGGATCTGCTGGAAATCGTGGTCGATCCCCAGGTGCTGGAGAGCTATGGCGTTGATTTTGATCAGCTGGCTTCGCTGGTAACCCGCAACAATCAGCTGGTGGCGGCCGGCTCGCTGGATACCGGCAATGGCCGCATGGCCCTGAAAGTGCCCGGGGTGATCGAAACCATCGAGGATGTGATGTCCATGCCGATCAAGGTGGACGGTGACACAGTGGTCACCTTCGGCGATGTGGCCATGCTCCAGCGTACCTTCAAGGACCCCACCGGTTTCGCTCGTATCAATGGGGAGCCGGCGCTGGTGCTGGAAGTCTCCAAGCGCTCGGGTGCCAACATTATCGAGACCATTGCCCAGGTTCGTGAGTTGATTGATCAGGCCAGACCGGAGCTGCCGGACTCTCTGGAAATCCGCTACATCATGGACCAGTCCGAGGAAGTCCGGGATATTCTCAGTGACCTGCTGAATAACGTGCTCACCGCCATCGTGCTGGTTCTGATTGTGGTGATTGCCGCCATGGGGCCGCGTTCGGCGGTTATGGTGGGGCTGACGATTCCTGGTGCCTTCCTCACCGGCATCCTGGTGATCTGGAGCATGGGGCTCACGCTCAACATCGTGGTGCTGTTCAGTCTGATCCTGGTGGCCGGCATGCTGGTGGATGGCGCCATTGTTGTGTCGGAGCTGGCGGACCGGAACCTGTCGGAGGGGCAGACGGTAAAGCACGCCTGGGCCGAGGCGGCCAGTCGCATGGCCTGGCCCATTATTGCGTCGACCGCAACCACGCTGGCGGTGTTTGTGCCGTTGTTGTTCTGGCCCGGCGTTGTCGGGGAGTTCATGAAGTTCCTGCCGCTGACGGTGATTATCTGTCTGATTGCTTCCCTGGCCATGGCGCTGGTGTTCCTGCCCGTGCTGGGCAGCACCAGTGGGGGGCGCCGGGCGCGGCAGGGGCACTCGCAGGGACGCCTGATGGAGGGCTACCGGCGGGTGCTGGCAAGGTTGCTCAGGTCACCGGGGCTGACTCTGGTTGGCGTGCTCTGCGTGATCGCAGTGATCTATGCGGCATACGCCCGGTTCAACCACGGGGTGGAGTTCTTCCCCAGTGTGGAGCCGGATTCGGCCCAGGTTCAGGTGAGGGCGAGAGGCGATCTTTCGGTATGGGAAAGAGATGCCATTGTCCGTGAGGTGGAACAGCGGCTTCGGGGCATGCCGGAGGTTAAAGCTCTCTATGCTCGCTCGATGGTCAGCGCCGGTTCCCAGCTGGCACCGGATGTGGTGGGCGTTTTGCAGTTCCAGTTTACCGACTGGTTCACCCGGCGTCCGGCCAGTGCGATTCTGGAAGATTTCCGCGACATGACTTCCGATATTCCGGGTATTGAGCTGGAATTTCGCAAGCAGGAAGGTGGGCCCGCCGAAGGCAAGCCGATAGAGCTTCAGGTGAGTAGCCGGGAGGCGAACAGTCTCAACGGCTACGTGGACGAAATCAAAGACCGTATGCGGGATCTGGGTGGGTTCGTGGATATCGAAGACGACCGGAGCCTGCCGGGCATCGAGTGGCGGCTGCAGGTCGACCGGGAAGCCGCAGCCCGCTTTGGTACCGATGTGCTGGGCATCGGCAGTGCCGTGCGCCTGGTGACCAACGGTTTGAGGCTGGCCACCTATCGCCCGGAAGACGTGCGCGATGAAGTGGACATTGTGGTGCGGGTGCCCAACAACTGGCGGGAACTGGACCATCTGCAACGCCAGACGATCCACACCTCTAGAGGCCAGGTGCCGCTCTCGGAGTTTGTTGATCTGCGGCCCGGGGACAAGACCAACAGCATTGTTCGGGTGGATGGCCAGCGTACAGTGACCATCAAATCCGATCTGGCACAGGGTCGCCGTGTGGATGAGTTGCTGCGGGCCCTGCAGTCGGAGATGCCGGAGCCACCGGAGGGTATTTCGGTGAAGTTTGCCGGCGAGAACGAGGATCAGCAGCAGGCCTCCAACTTCCTTGCCACGGCCTTTCTGGTGGCAATCGGGCTGATGCTGCTGATACTGGTGACCCAGTTCAATTCGCTTTACCAGACCTTCCTGATTCTCTCCGCGATCGTGCTGTCCACCGCCGGGGTCCTGCTTGGCCTGCTGGTAAACGGTCAGTCGTTCGGCATTGTGATGGTGGGGATGGGTACGATTGCCCTGGCGGGCATTGTGGTGAACAACAACATCATTCTGATCGATACCTACAATCAGATGCGGAAGGATGGCATTGAGGCTTACGAGGCCGCCCTGGACACAGGCTGTCTGCGTCTGCGGCCGGTGCTGCTGACAGCCATTACCACTGTGCTGGGCCTGATGCCCATGGTTCTCGGCGTCAATGTTGACCTGTTGACGCCCTCGCTGGGCCTGGGCGCTCCCTCAACACAATGGTGGACCCAGTTGTCCAGTGCCATTGCCGGTGGGCTGGCGTTTGCCACTGTGCTGACGCTGTTGCTCACGCCGGCATTGCTGGTACTGGGTAACCGGGCCGGCCAGGCCTTCGGTAGGCTGACCGCGAGGTTCAGAAGCGCTTGATGCCCATGCAGAATCCACTGAGTGTGCTTTATCGGGATGATTACCTTCTCATCGTCCACAAACCGGCCGGGCTACTGGTGCATCGAAGCCCCATCGACAGGCACGAAACCGAATTTGCCCTGCAATATGCCCGGGCACTCAATCACGGTCAGCATGTTTACCCGGTTCACCGCCTGGATCGACCGACATCCGGCATCCTGGTGTTTGCCAGGGACAGCGACACGGCCCGCACGCTGGGTATGGCGATGATGGCCGGCGAGGTAGCAAAAACCTACCTGGCCATGGTGCGTGGCTGGCCGCCGGAGCAGGGCGAGATTGATTACCCCTTGAGGGAAGAGCCCGAGGATCGGCGCCTGAAAGGCGTGGAGCAGCCGGTGCGGGACGCGCTTACTCATTACCGCACGCTGGCGACCACCGAGATACCGGTCGAAATCGAGAAATACCCCACCAGTCGCTACGCGGTTGTCGAGTTGTGCCCGAAAACGGGCCGTAAGCATCAGTTACGACGGCACATGAAGCATATCAACCACCCGATTATTGGCGATGCCAATCACGGCCGCGGCCGGCACAACCGTTACTTTGCCGAGCGTTTCGGCCAGGGGCGTTTGATGCTGGCGGCAACAGGCATGGCTTTTCGTCATCCCGCTTCCGGTGAGCCACTGACGATCAGTGCCCCACCGGAGGAAAGCTTCCTTGAAGTGTTATCGATATTTCCCGGTTTTAACGTGCAGGATCAACCGGAAAAATAGCGGCTGATAAATTCCGAATAGGGAAGCGGTTTGCTGTAACGGTAGCCCTGCAGGTAGTCGCAGCCTTTTTCGAACAGCCAGGCTTCATGGGCTTCGCTTTCCACGCCTTCGGCGACGACAGACAATCCCAGCCCCCTGGCCAGACCGATAATCGACAGGGTCATGGCGCAGTCGTTTTCGTCATCCGGCAGGTTGTTGATAAACGAGCGGTCAATCTTGATCCGGGAGAAGGGCAGGCTTTTGAGCCGCGACAAAGAAGAGTAGCCGGTGCCAAAATCGTCGATGGCAAGCTCAGCCCCAGCCTCTACCAACTGCTCCAGGACCCGACCGATCACGCTGAAATCCCCCTGGATCGAGTCTTCTGTCACTTCGAACTGCAGGGCACTGACCGGCATATCCTGGTTATTGCAGATCTCCTTGACCAGCTTCGGTAGTTCGGGGACCAATTCGCGGGTTACTTCATCAAGGAAACCGGGAAGGGTGTAATTGCGGATGACCAGTGCAAATTCGTCTCCTCCAATCCGGGCCAGAAAGTCCTTGCCTGCCAACTGTATTTCTTTAAGACGCTGGCCGATGTCGGCAATGACCTGATCGCCTGCCTGGGGGCCAAGGCCGTCATTGATGGTTTTCAGGCGGTCAACATCGATCCAGAGCAGTGCCAGGCTGCCCGTGCCCCGCTGTTTGATCTTGCGTACCAGATGACCCAGCCGGTCACGAAGGGAATCAATGTTGGCGAGGCCGGTGAGGGAATCGTAACGGCTGACGTATTCCAGGGCCCGTTTGGATCTCAGCCAGGCCTCATGCGTATTCATCAGGCTTATGGTGTCGGCGATGGCAACGGCCAGCGAGATATCCGGAACAGACCAGTCCCGGCGGACATCTGACTCCAGGCAGACAACACCGCTGAGTTGTTCGCCGTCGAAAATCGGCGCATCCAGCATGGAATGAATGTTCTGAACAGACAGATAGTCACGGTCGAATGAACGGGTGCGGATGTCATTACGGGCATCTTCCACCGCAATAACCCGTTCCTCCGTGATGGCCTGGAAGTACTCGGGGTGGTCCGAGCGGAACAGGTTGAATTCAGCGCCATGCGGCGACACGCAGCTATTACGGCCGGGCTGCTCTGTGTCGTGCAGCCACTCGCAACTGATGCGATCCCGTTCCGGAGGAAACAGCCAGACACTTCCCCGCTTTATACCCAACAGGCGGGTACACAGCTCCATCAGAGCTGCCAGCTTCCGGGGGCGTGGCATTTCGATGAAACTGATGTTGTGGCTCAGTTCCATCAACTCCTTGTGATGGGTCACAAGGATTTCACTGTCGCGCATGGCCGGGCTCAATGTGTTGTCCCTTTACTTGAAATACGAACGGCCCCAAGTCTCGGTTCGATAGAGGGTTCAGGTCATCCCTGAGCTTCCTAAAGAATATGGCAGCTGTTTTTATAAGTGTCCAACTTCAAACGGTATTGGCCAGTGAGTCCCTGGCCTTCGACTCTCCACTGCTGAGACTGTTTCTGCTGAAATCGAAAAGCAGGGGCCAGGGATGATCGGCTTCCAGGGTGAAGGCGATATCCAACAGCGTGCGTTCGCCCCCGTGACGCCCCATGAACTGAACGGACACTGGCAGTTTATCGGGCGTGTGGCTCATGGGTAGCGATATTGCCGGTGCGCCCGTGGCGTTGGCCAGTGGGGTGAAGCTGACATACTGGCGCAGTCGCTCGAACAGCGTATCGAAGGGCACGTCGGGGCTGAGGTGGCCAAGGGCAGGTGTGGTATGGCCAAGCACTGGCGTGAGCACGGCATCAAAGCCTGCCATGGCGTGGGCATAATCGTGCCAGGAGCGCTTGAGCCGCCAGAGGGCGGTGGGCAGGCGCCAGAACTGTCGTCGGAACATCCTGTCCAGGCCGTTGGTCAGGCCGTCTGTGCGGTGCTTGTCGAAGGCCGGGTGAAGCAGCTTTTTGCCGTTAGCCCTCACGCCGAAGGCCAGTAGTGCCCAGTAGAGGGCGAAATCGTCCGGGAATGCGCTGTGCACAGGGACTGGGACGGGTTCTATGCGATGGCCCAGCTTCTCCAGTCTGCGGGCCGTTGCCTCAACCGTCTGGCGGGTGATCTCGTCGGTTTCGTGGCCATTGATGGAGTCCAGCACCAGACCAATTCTCAGGGGTCGCCCCGACGGGCCCTCGATTCTGCCAATCGCGGGCAGCTTCGGATTCCGGTAATAACTCTCGGCCTGGTCGAAAAAGTTGGCGGTATCCCGCACCGAGCGCGTCACTACGCCTTCGCTGATAATGTTGATGGGCAGGGAAGCGGCTGCCTCGTTGTCCACCAGCCGGCCCCGGGTGGGCTTGAGGCCCACCAGACCGCAGCAAGCGGCCGGAATGCGTATAGATCCTCCACCGTCATTAGCATGGGCGATGGGCACGACCCCGGCCGCGACCAGGGCCGCTGAACCGCCTGAGGAGGCACCGGATGAATAAGCCAGGTTCCAGGGGTTCCGGGTGGCCGGCCCATGGGCGGGCTCGGTAGAGGCGTTGAAACCGAACTCGGGCAGGGTGCTTTTGCCCAGGCACAGGAAACCCTGGGCAAGCAGTTGTCGGGCAAATGGACTGGTATCCGCTGCCGTGGCCTCGGGCACTGCGAGGGAACCGTGGCGGGTGGACAGGCCTGCCACGTTGGTATTGTCTTTTACGTAGGTGGGAACGCCCCGGAACAGGGGCCGGGAAAGGGGCTCCTCTGCCGCATCCAGTATTGAGGCTGAGTGGATGGCGTCGTCATCGTTGTCCGAGGCGATACCATGGACCAGCGGCTCGGCAGCACCTGCCCGGGCAATGGCAGCCCGGGTGAGTTCGGTAATCGAGAGTTCCCGGCGGCGGATTTTATCGGCCAGCGTGGTGGCGTCATCGCGCCCCATGGCGTCGTTGCTGAATACATGGCAAGACTCCGGTATTTCAGGGACGCTCATGAAACTCTCTCCGTAAAAATGGTCCAATTACTGTAATGCATCTAAAAACGTGATGATATGTCATTTTAGGTAGGATCAGCCTCCGGCCGCCCGAACTCCCTGCCCAAACTCTTTTCATCGACGTTTCCAGATAATAAGCTGTCTTACTTAACCTGTTGTAAGCGATACCGATGGAATTTATTGAACCCCTCGTACGCCACTTTCTCGGCATTTTCTTTCTGATGATCGGTCTGCAGTTTGCTGGCCGCAGCATCGGGCTGTATCAGCGTATGCAGTTTTCGCACATCAACTATGGTGAGCGGGGAAGTGCGCCCTGGTGGCATCGGCATATCTTCAATGTGTTCCGTACGCTCATCCTGGGCATCTGCGTGGTGCGGATTTTTGCCGATATAGACGGGTGGCTGGGGGTTTTTGGCCCACTCTATTATTGGCCGGTTTTACTGGCTGGCATGCTGTTGCTGATTGCCTCTTTCACCATCGTGAATTACCTGCAGGCCTACATGCATGAGGACTGGCGCTCCGGCATTGACTCTCGCGAGGACCAGCGCAAGTTGCTGACAGACGGGCCTTTCGGGCGCTCTCGGAATCCGTTGTTCCTGGCCGTGATGGCGGGGCAGCTGGGTTTTTTCCTGGCCCTGCCCAGTGTGTTTTCACTGGTGTGCCTGGTGGCCGGAGTGCTGGTGATCACCCGCCAGGCCCGGGAAGAAGAGAAGGCGCTGGCGGAGAAGTTCGGAGAGGATTTCGAGCGTTACCGGGTGCGGGTGCCCCGCTGGTTCTGATCAGCTGGCCGGATTCGGGGTTACAGGTTACGCGGACTTCTTCCTTGCTTCCTTGATCACATCGTAGGCATGACTGATCTCGCGGGTACGCTCTTCCGCCATTTCCCGCATGCTCTCGGGCAATCCCCGCCCCGCCAGTTTATCCGGGTGATTTTCGCTCATCAGCTTGCGATAGGTCTTCTTGAGTTCCTCATCGCTGACAGACGGCGACACACCGAGAACCTTGTAGGCATCGCTGATCTGATCTGCTGAAGAGGGTTGGCCGGCGCCGGCCCGGTGGGTGTGAGCGCCCCGAAGCATGGCTTCAAGCTGATCCACCTGGCTCTCGGGAAGTCCCAGGCCGCGGGCAATCCGCACCAGCATTTCGTGTTCGGCGGGATGCACTTTGCCATCCGCCGCCACTGCCGATACCTGAACCTGCAGAAACATCTGGAGAAAAGCAGGTTGGCGTCCGCTGGCCTGGAGGAACCGGTTCAGCTCGGCATCCAGGTCGAAGTCCGGCTCCTTGCCCCGGTTGAAGGCCGTTTTGGCCTTGGCTTTCTGGTCTTCATTCAGGCGGAAGCGCACGAACATGGCCTCGGCCATCTGAATTTCATCCCTGGAAATGACGCCGTCTGCCTTGCAAAGGGCGCCCATTACCGCAAAGACCGACTCAATAAAGCCGGACTGGATGCTCTGGAGCTTGCCAAGCAGGCGACGTTTGAGAAGGTTCAAGAGGAAGGCGCCAATAGCAGCACCTATCAGAAAACCCGGGAACTTGCCAAAGGCGTAGCCAATCAGACCGCCAATTATGATCGCAAACAGCATTACTTGGTCCTTAACAGGGATGAATCAGCCCATAGAATATACGTGTTTTTCAGTCCGGCTTCATGAACAGGCTTTCATCGACCTTTTAAAAGACTCGTAAGCTATCACGTTGACTACGTTATGAGGGGAAACAGTATTTATGACCCAAGACCTGTTTTCTGAACTGCCACCGGATCAGACGATCGAGCATCTGCTGGATGGCGCCGTGGTGCTGCGCCAGTTTGCGCTCGCCGATGCCGACGTGCTCCTGGAGGGTATTGACCTAGTTACTTTAGAGGCGCCGTTCAGGCATATGAGAACCCCCGGGGGGCATGCCATGTCAGCTGCCATGAGTTGTTGCGGCCAGTTGGGCTGGGTTACCGATAGCCGCGGTTACCGGTATCAGTCGGAAGACCCTGAATCCGGGCAGCCATGGCCTGCCATGCCTGAGGCTTTCCGGGAACTGGCCAGAAGCGCTGCCGAAACCGCCGGTTTTAAAGGGTTTGAGCCAGATGCCTGCCTGATCAACCGGTACCAGCCGGGGGCAAAAATGGGGCTGCATCAGGACAAGGATGAGGAAGACTTCAACCAGCCGATTGTGTCGGTCTCTCTTGGCCTGCCCATTGTGTTTCAGTTCGGTGGTCTCAAGCGCAGCGAGCGCCCCATCCGGGTGCCACTGGGCCATGGTGACGTGGTGGTCTGGGGCGGCCCTGCCCGAATGCGTTACCACGGAGTGTTAACCCTCAAGGCCGGTGAGCACCCGCAGACGGGCGGGTACCGCTACAACCTGACGTTCCGGCGGGCGAGGTAAGGGGTTATTGCAGCCAGGCGACCAGCAGTCCCGCGCCCAGCGAGAGCACCATGGGGATGCCAACCAGCAACCCGGTCTGGCGGTTGCCGATAAAGCCCGCCAGCGCGGACTTCACCAGATTGTTGGTGGCGGCGGCGATAACAATACCGATCACGGCAGTGCTCGTGGCCAGGTTGTTATTGGACATGCGGGTGAGGGAGAGGGTAATGGCGTCTACGTCAGCAATGCCGGAGGTTGCTGCCAGAACATAGATGCCGGCGTCGCCCAGCCAGTTGCCCAGAAATTCGCCCAGCAGAAGGATCGCGGTCAGCAACACGCCGAATACCAGCGCCGAGGTCAGATCCAGCGGGTTCTGGTTGAGGGTTGGCTGACTGACCTGTGTATGGCGATTGTTCCGGCGCCAGATAAGCAGCGCCGGCCCATACAGCAGAGCGGTCATGACCACCACCGGCCAGATCAGGCTGGGCAGCAGGTCACGGTTGATCACCAGGCAATACACCAGGATTCTGGGAAACATGGTACCGCAGGCAATCAGGATACCGGTGGCGAACTGGGCATTGAGCTGAGGGTTCTTCGAGGCCTGACGGGCGAAGTGCAGGGTGAGGGCAGTGGAGGAGCTGAGCCCGGCGAACAGGCTGGTAAACAGGATGCCCTTGCGGGTGCCGGCCACCCGTATGGCGAAGTAGCCGACAAAGGAAATGGAGGCGATCATCACCACCATCCACCAGATTTCCCGGGGATTCAGAACCCCGCCAGGCCCCATCTTTTCGTTTGGCAGCAACGGCAGCATGACCACGGAAATCAGCAGCAGCTTGAGAGCGGCATCCAGTTCATGTTCCTTCAGCTTGTTGACCCAACCGTGGATTTCTTCCTTGTTGTCCAGAATGATTGCGGTTACCACCGCTGCGGCCGTGGCGATGACCGGGTCCACTGCCACCGCCACCGCACCGAAGCAGAAGGTCAGCACCATGCCAACCATACCGGTGATGCTGAAATTACGGATATGCTCAAGGCGCTCGCTGTAGGCCACGATGGCCATGGCCACGACACTGACCAGAAGCACGGGAAACGCCCATTCCGTGATTTCCTGTGCCAATACCGCGGAAATACCGCCAAGCAGGCCTACCAGGGCAAAGGTGCGGATGCCGGCAATTCGCTCGCCGGATTTCTGTTCCCGGGCATCCCATCCCCGCTCCAGGCCAATGATGGCGCCAAGCAAAAGCGCAACGGCGAGGTCGAGAGTGGTCTGGTTTCCGGCCAGAAACTGGGAAGCAAGATCATCCATGGGAGGGCGTAGGCTCCTGTTAATAATTGAATATGTTGATGATAGCAGCAGGTGCAACCGGTCGTTACACCTCTAAGAAGATTCCCGTAACCGCCTTACTTTCCCGTTAGGGGTCTGGTAAGCTTCGCGACCCTGAAATTCGCAGTTACCTGATTTTCATCAACCGTGCAGCAAACTGAAACCGTGACGATCCTTCCGCCCTAGCGCTCAGCTTCCTCTTCCTCTGGTTTAATCCCCTGAGACATATCCCTGTAGCCAACGTGAGATAGGTTGGGTGCAATCGACGGTTTTATCTCAGTTTTTTTATCTCCACAGCAATCCGGAAACCCGACATTATGGTGAATTCCCTAAAAGCCAACTGGCTTTCGAACATTCGTGGCGATGTGCTCGCCGGTATCGTCGTGGCGCTGGCACTGATCCCGGAGGCCATTGCCTTCTCGATCATTGCCGGTGTCGATCCCAAAGTGGGTCTTTACGCCTCTTTTTGTATTGCGGTGATCATTGCCTTCGTGGGTGGCCGTCCCGGCATGATTTCGGCAGCCACTGGCGCCATGGCCCTGTTGATGGTGACACTGGTTAAAGAGCATGGTCTCGAGTATCTCCTTGCTGCGACGCTGCTGACCGGTGTTCTTCAGATTGCCGCTGGCTACCTTAAGCTCGGCGGCCTGATGCGGTTCGTCTCGCGCTCGGTGGTAACCGGTTTTGTAAACGCCCTGGCCATCCTTATTTTTATGGCGCAGCTGCCCGAACTGACGAATGTTACCTGGCATGTCTACGCCATGACGGCGGCCGGCCTCGGCATCATCTACCTGTTCCCGCTGCTGCCCCGGATCGGCAAGATCCTGCCTTCACCTCTGGTGTGCATTGTGGTTCTGACCGGCGTTGCCATGTACCTGAACCTCGACATCCGCACGGTCGGTGATATGGGCGAATTGCCCGATACTCTGCCGATCTTCCTGTGGCCGGATGTGCCCCTGAACCTGGAAACCCTGATGATCATCCTGCCGTACTCCGTGGGGCTGGCTGTTGTGGGGCTGCTGGAATCGATGATGACCGCAACCATCGTCGATGACCTGACCGACACCACCAGTGACCGCAACCGTGAGTGCAAGGGTCAGGGCATTGCCAACATCGGCTCCGGCCTGCTTGGTGGTATGGCGGGCTGCGCGATGATCGGGCAGTCCATTATCAATATCAAATCCGGCGGCCGTACCCGGCTGTCGACACTGACTGCCGGTGTGTTCCTGCTGATTATGGTGTTGGTGCTGGACAAGTGGCTGGTCCAGATCCCCATGGCGGCCCTCGTTGCTGTGATGATCATGGTGTCGATTGGTACCTTCAGTTGGGGCTCGATCAAGAACCTGCGGGAACATCCGCTTTCAACCAACATCGTGATGGTTGTTACGGTGATTGTGGTGGTTGCCACCCATAACCTGGCGTTCGGCGTTCTGGCCGGCGTTCTGCTGGCGGCCCTGTTTTTTGCCAACAAAGTTGGCCATTACATGCTGGTGACCTCTGAGCTGGATGAAGCAAGCGATACCCGCACCTACACAGTGGTGGGCCAGGTGTTTTTCAGTTCCTCGGAAAAATTCACGGAATCCTTTGATTTCAAGGAAGCAGTCGATAATGTGGTCATTGATCTGAGCCGGGCCCATTTCTGGGATATCACCGCAGTCGGTGCCCTGGACAAGGCGGTCATCAAGTTCCGCCGGGAAGGCGCGGAAGTTGAGGTTATCGGGCTGAATGAAGCCAGTGCCACGATTGTTGACCGCTTTGGCGTGCACGACAAGCCGGACGCCGTTGACCAGCTGATGGGGCACTGACATGACACAGACCAAGGAATCCAACAGCGATCGCAGTCAGAATAACAATCACAAGGATCATGAAGGCGAGGTTGAGATGTTACGAGTAGTTGCCTGTATTGATGGCTCCCAGGCGGCGCCGGCGGTTTGCGATTACGCAGCCTGGGCCAGCAAGCACATGGAAACGCCCATGATGCTGCTGCACGTGCTGGACGAGGAACGTTATCCGGCGGAGCCGGATCTGGCTGGCAACATTGGTCTGGGCAGCCGTGAACAGCTGCTCGAAGACCTGGCAGAGCTGGACCGCAAGCGCGCCAAGCTGGCCCTGGAACACGGCCACCACATGCTGGACGAAGCGGCAAAGCGGGTCAGCGAATCCGGTATCAATGACGTGGTGCAGCGTCAGCGCCATGGTGACCTGACCGAGTCTCTGCTGGCGCTGGAGAATCAGACCCGCCTGCTGGTCATGGGGCTGCACGGTGAAAGCAGTTCCGAGCGTGACACCCACATCGGCAGTCAGTTGGAGACGGTGATTCGCAGCATGCACCGCCCGATTCTCCTGGTGCCGGACGACTATACCCAGCCCCGCAGCGCCATGCTGGCCTTCGATGGCAGCGCTACGGCGTTCAAGGGCGTGGAATTGCTGGCTGGCAGCCCGGTTCTGAAAGGCATGCCGTTGCATCTGGTGATGGTTGGACCGGACACCAACGACCGCTGGGAGCAGCTCAGGAAAGCCGAGAAAATGCTGGCAGGTCTGGAATCCGAGATCACTCTGGCGATCCGGGCCGGGGATGTGGAACCCGCGTTGCACGCCTACCAGGAAGAACACGACATCGACATCCTGGTGATGGGCGCCTATGGGCACTCCCGCATCCGTCAGTTCCTGGTGGGCAGTACAACCACCACGATGCTGAAAACCGCCAAAAAGCCCCTGGTGGTGCTTCGCTAGGTTACTTCCTGGGCCAATTCGGCCAGATAGGCCATCGCCGCGCGGTGGCCTTGCTGATACCCCAGATCCAGCTTGTTCAGATCCGTGGTCAACCGGCTTACCGGAAAATCCTCCGGTGGCGCGATAATCCGGAGCCGGCAGTCCTCCGGCGGATTTCGAATGAATTCCAGTGTCTCGTTGTATCTTTGGCCCCGCCGGATTATGGCCTCGGCGAGCCCCGGTTGCTCCCGGAACATCCGCTTGGTGAGCGCCGGAAACGCCAACGGCTTCTTCTCATAGCCCAGCGGTCGGGAAAGCACCACCGTGATATCCCGGGCTCCCCGGCGATAGGCCTCCGCAACCGGAATGGAATCGGCAATTCCGCCATCACTCATGGGCTCGTCCTCCACTCTTGGATAATCACGGTAGGCCAGGGGAATGGAGCAGGAGGCGGTGAGCACGTTGTGGATGTTCTGGTCGTCGACCGGAAAATACCGGGCCTCACCGGTCACCACCGACGTGGTTGCCACCCAGAGTTTGGTGGTGCCAGACAGGTAGCGTTCCAGATCGAGTGGTACTTCCTGGTAAGACTGATGCCAGAGCCAGTGAACATCGCACAAATGCCCGCCCTGGAAGAAACGCCCCCAGTTGATGAATTCCGGCCGACAGGCGTGGTCGGTGATTACTCGATGATTTCGGCCGTGATGGCCGCAGAGGTAGCCGATGAGATTGGTTGAGCCCGCGGAGACGCCCCAGGCTTCCGTGAAAGGCTGATGCCGCTTTTCGAGAAAGGCATCGAGTACGCCGGCGGCGAAGATGCCGCGCATGGCGCCACCTTCGACAACGAGGGCATTGCTGGTTGTGGTGTCACTGTGGGTCTGGAGCATCCGTTCCCCCTATCTTGTGTGTTCTCCGGTCATGCCAATACATGAACTCAGCTTACCAGTTCGACGGTCGCTTTGGGCAGTCGGATGTGCCCTCAGGCGCTGTTGCCGGCCGCCACACCCGAAGCCCAGGCCCACTGGAAATTATGGCCGCCGAGGTGGCCGGTCACGTCCACCACCTCACCGATGAAATACAGGTTTGGCTTCTCCAGCACCGCCATGGTTTTGGAGGAGAGCTGGCGTGTATCCACACCCCCCAGGGTAACCTCTGCCGTGCGGTAGCCCTCGGTTCCCGCCGGCTTGATCGACCAATGGCCGAGGACATCGGCAACCTGCTCAATATCGCTGTTCTTGTAGCCCTGCAAGGGACCGGTCCAGCCCTGCAGTTCGTTGAAGGCCTGGGCAAACCGTTTTGGCAGGTGCTGGGTCAGGTAGTTTGCAATGGTTGACTGCGGGCGGGTTTTCCGGAGGTTCAGCAGGTCATCCTTGATGCGGCAGGCCGGCAGCAGATCGATGGCCAGGCTGTCGCCCGGCTCCCAGAAACTGGAAATCTGGAGCATCGCCGGGCCACTGAGCCCGCGATGGGTGACCAGCATCGGTTCCCGGAAGTGCTGGTCATGGCACTGCACGTCAACGGGACAACTGACACCGGACAAAGGCGCGAGCTGGTCTTTCAATTCCGGCTGCAGGGTAAAGGGTACCAGGCCCGCGCGGGTGGGAAGTATGTCCAGCCCGAACTGCTCGGCTACCCGGTAACCGAATGCGGTGGCGCCCATGGTGGGAATCGACAGGCCACCGGTGGCGATCACCAGGGATTCACAGGTGAGATCGCCGGAGCCGACGCTCAGGCGGTAGCCGCTGTCGATTTCGGTAATGCGGTCGACCGTTGTTTTCATTCTCACTTCTGCTCCTGCCCACTCGCATTCGGTCAGCAGCATGTTGAGGATATCCTTGGCGCTGTCCTTGCAGAACAACTGGCCAGGGGCTTTTTCCTCATGCTCAATGCCGTGCCGGTCTACCAGTTCCAGAAAATCCTGGGGGGTATAGCGCTTTAGCGCAGAAATGCAGTAGTGCGGGTTATCCGAAAGGAAGTTGGCCGGCGTACTGTTCAGGTTTGTGAAATTGCAGCGTCCGCCGCCGGACATCAGGATTTTCTTGCCGGGTTTATTGGCGTGGTCCAACACCAGCACGCTGCGGCCGCGATAGCCCGCAGTGGCCGCGCACATCAGGCCTGCTGCGCCAGCGCCGATAATAATGACATCGTAGTGTGAAGGCATGGGGTAACCACAAACCGGGTACGAACATTGAGTGGGCGAATTATACGGATATGGGGGGCTGGCGTCTGTGGTGCCGGGGTAACCACGTATGAAGTGGCGGGATGAGAAGGAATCAGAGACCGGGCCCGTGGGGCCCGGTCGCCTTTGCAGTTACCCGTTTTTCAGGGTGTGCATATCGATCACGAAGCGATACTTCACATCGCCTTTTTTCATGCGCTCGTAGGCCTCATTGAGGTTGTTTATATCAAGCATCTCCACGTCGCAGCTGATGTCGTGTTCTGCGCAGAAATCCAGAACTTCCTGGGTTTCCGGCATGCCACCGATCAGCGACCCGGCCAGAACACGGCGCTTGAATACCAGGGCGCCAGCCTCTACGGGTGGCTCTACCGGCTCCAGCAGGCCAACCAGTATGTGAGTGCCATCGTGCTTCAGGCAGTTGAGGTAAGGGTTCAGATCGTGCTGGACCGGAACCGTGTCCAGCATGAAATCAAAGGTTTCAGCGGCTGCGGCCATCTGATCTTCATCGGTGGAGATCACTACATGATCGGCACCCTGCTTTTTCGCTTCCGCAACCTTGCTCTCGGAGCGGGTGAAAATGGTCACCTCCGCGCCAAGTGCCCGGGCGAATTTAACACCCATGTGACCGAGGCCGCCCATGCCGATAACACCGACCTTGTGGCCCGCTTTGACGCCATAATGGCGCAGCGGCGAGTAGGTGGTGATGCCGGCGCAAAGCAGAGGCGCAGCGGCCTTGATATCCAGCTTTTCCGGAATGCGAACGACAAACCGTTCGCTGACGGTGATACGCTCGGAATAGCCGCCAAAGGTGATGGAGTGATCGTGGCGGTCCTGGCCGTTGTAGGTGGAAGTCATGCCTTCGCTGCAGTACTGCTCCAGACCTGCTTCACAAGCTGAGCAGGTACGGCAGGAATCCACCATGCACCCGACGCCGACGACATCGCCTACGTTAAAGCTTTTGACCTCGGGGCCAACGGCCGTGACCCGCCCCACAATTTCGTGGCCGGGGACAACCGGATACTCGGTGATCCCCCAGTCGTTTTGTGCAAAATGAATGTCGGTATGGCAGACCCCGCAGTAGTCGATCTCGATCGCAACGTCATCGGGACGTGGATCCCGGCGGTCTATGGTATGAGGTGCCATGCCGGACGTTGGTGACTGTGCTGCAAATGCTTTGGTTGCTGTCATCACTTCGCCTCTGATTAAGAATTGAGGATAAGTTTACGAAACTGACCGTCAGAGCTATCACCGGCGACCATGTCGGTTTTTTCATTTGCACTCTGCAAGTGTGCCTCACAAATGAATGGCGCCTTCCATAAAGAAGGCTGCCTGGCCGGCAATGTCGACGCGATCCCCCTTTAACTCGCAGCGAAGTACACCGCCCCGGGCAGAAATCTGCCGAGCCTCAAGCTCGGTTTTGCCCAGTTGTTCGGACCAGTAAGGCACCAGCACGCTGTGAATGGAACCGGTAACCGGGTCCTCATCAATGCCGGCGCCAGGCGCGAAATAGCGGCTGACAAAATCGCAGTTGTTGCCAGGTGCGGTGATGATCAGCCCCTGGTTGCCCAGTTGCTTTAATTTGCGCAGATCCGGTTGCGCAGACCGCACAGCGTCTTCGTCCTTCAGGACCACCATGTAATTGGTGTCGTTTGGAACAAAAAACGCTGTATCAGGCGCGCTTTCCAGAGCTTCCCGAATCAGGGCCGGCGTGGGCTGTTTCTCGTAGGCCAGATTCGGGAAATCGAGTACCAGCCAGCCGTCGTCGGATTGCCGGACGGAGAGTGGGCCGCTTTTGGAGCGTAAACGGATTTGCTCTCTGTCCCAGCCGAGTTTGTTGAAGATGATCCAGGCGCTGGCCAGGGTGGCATGGCCGCACAGTGGTACCTCTGTGCCCGGAGTAAACCAGCGGATATGGAAATCCGCGTCCTCGCCGGCCGGAAGAGGCACGAAAAAGGCTGTTTCGGAGAGGTTGTTCTCCGCGGCAAGCGAGAGCATGAGGTTATCTGGCAGCCACTGGTCCAGCGGCATGACCGCGGCCGGGTTGCCACCGAACACCTCGCTGGTGAACGCATCAACCTGATAGATGGGTAAAGTCACGGTCTCTTCTCCTATTTTAAAGCGCTGGCCTGTTTGGAAATATCATCTGATTTCGAGCCTATTGTAGGAAAAGATCTGACTGCCATAACAGATTCAGATAATCTGGTTTTGAACCGGTACAGAATGCATTTGGTGAGATCTGTACTGGTCATATCGGAAGCAATCTGTACTGCACCGAACAGCTCGGGTTCTGGTGCAATAGATCATTATCACGATGAAGCTTCGCAGGCGAGGGCGGGCAATGGGCATTCTCTACAACCAGGTCGCGGATCAGCTTCAGGGGCTGATTCATGAAGGCGTGTACCGGGACGGCGAACGGCTACCGGGCGTGCGACAGTTGAGCCGGCAGTTCGGGGTTAGCATCTCGACCATCCTCCAGGCACACCAGACGCTGGAGGCGCGGGGTTTTCTGCAGGCCCGTGAACGTAGCGGCTACTTCGTACGGCTGCCCACTGTGGACGCCCCCGAGCCTGTTATGCGCCGGCACCGAAGCCGTCCGGTTCCAGTCAGTGCCAGGGAGATGGCCCTGGACCTGTGCGCGGACGAACAGAAGCGCATGGTACCGCTGGCCACGGCGATCCCCCACCCGGATTACCTGCCGCTCCGCCAGATCCAGCACAGCACGCTCTGGGCGGCACGCCGGGGTCTGGAAACCCTGGACTATGCCTTTCCCGGCAAGGAATCGTTCCGCCGGCAGATCGCCCAGCGGATGGCCACCCTCGGTGTGCCGGTGACGCCAGACGACGTACTTGCCACCAATGGCGCCCAGGAGGCGATCATACTGGCGCTGAGAGCGGTAACCCAGCCCGGAGATATTGTGGCCGTAGAATCGCCGTCTTTCCCGGGCATTCTTCAGGCTCTGGAAGTGGTCGGGCTGAAGGTCATTGAAATTCCAACGCATCCTTCCGAGGGTCTGAGCCTTGAAGGCCTGCAACTGGCCCTGGAACAGTGGCCCCTCAAAGCCTGTGTGGTCGTGACCAATCACAGCAACCCCATGGGTGCGCAAATGTCCGACGAGCGCAAGAAGCAGCTGGTCTCCATGCTGGCGGCAGCGGCTGTTCCGCTGATCGAGGACGACATCTACGGCGACCTTCATCACACCGGGGACCGGCCGAAACCGGCCAAGGCCTTTGATCGGGCGGACAATGTGATTTATTGCAGTTCGTTTTCGAAGACTATTTCACCGGGCCTCCGGCTGGGCTGGATGGTGCCGGGGCGGCATATGGCCAGCGCCAGGCAGCACAAGTATTTCGTCAATCTGGCCACGTCATCGATTCCACAGATGGCGGTAGCGCATTTTCTGGAGCAGGGCGGCTATGATCGCTACCTCCGTTCAGCCCGGCAGCACTATCGCGAAGCCACCGAACGGATGCGGACTGCTGTGGCCAGGGCCTTCCCGGAAGGTACGGCTGTGAGCCGTCCCCAGGGTGGGTTTGTGCTATGGGTCCAGTTGCCCGACGGCGTTTCCGGCACCGAGGTTTACCACAGGGCCAGGGCGGAGGATATCAACGTGGCGCCGGGGCTGATGTTCTCAACCGCCGACAAATACGACAATTGCCTGAGACTGAACAGCGCCAACCCCTGGAGTGAGCGCATCGAGCATGCCGTGGCCAGGCTGGGTGTGCTGGCGCACGACGTCCAGTCTGCGGCGCGTTAGTGCCGTTCAGGTTTTCTCGCCACGCATGTCCAGCGGATCGAGAAGGCCGGCGGCAATGGCGGTGCCGGTCACATCCGGCAAGCGATCGGCGCCCAGGCGTTTCATGACTCGTGCCCGGTAGAGATCAATCGTCTTGACACTGACATCCAGCTGTTCTGCGATTTCCCGGCTCGTGTAGCCCTGGGCCAGTGGCAGGAACACGTCCCGTTCACGGCGGGTGAGGGTGGCCAGCAGGGCTTCGGTTGCCTCATCACCCTGCAACTCTGGAGCGGACTGCTGATGTTCCTGCAGCGCCTGTTGGACGCTGTCCAGGAGCAGTTGTTCATTGAACGGCTTCTCGATGAAATCGAAGGCCCCGGACTTGAACGCCCTCACCACAATGGGAACGTCGGCGTGCCCGGAGACAAAGATGATCGGCAGGTCCAGCCCCCGCTTCTGAAGCTCCTCCTGAACGTTCAGGCCGCCCAGCCCGGGCATCCGCACATCCAGAACCACGCAGCCCGCTTTCTTGTTGCCAACCGCATCCAGGAATTTCCGGCCGTCGCTGTAGGCTTCCACGTTCAACCCGACCGATTCCAGCAACCACTGGGTGGATTCCAGCATGCCGGCGTCGTCGTCAACCACATAGACGGTGGTGGCTTCCGGTGTCGCTTGATCACTCATCTGGCTGCATCTCCGTGTTCGAGGTTCTGTTCTTGTGGCCCGGGCTGGCCGGGAAACGGCAGATCAGGGAGAGTCCGCCCGTTGCTGCCGGCCTGGCGTCCAGGAAGCCTCCAAAGCCTTCGATAATCGAACGGCTCATCGAGAGCCCCAGGCCAAGCCCCTGGGGCTTGCTGGTATAGAACGGCTGGAACATCTGGCGAATGCCCTGCGCGTCGAGCCCCGGGCCTTCGTCGATGACCTCAATCAGGGTTTCGTTCTGATCGTTGATGCAGGTCGTTATGGCGATCTGCGAGTGTGGGCCCGGGTTGTCCTCACCGCGAGCCTCAACCGTGGCTTCGATACCGTTGCGGATCAGATTGATCAGCACCTGTTCCAGCAGCACCGGGTCGGCGGTGATGACGGGCGCACAACAGGCCAGATTCTCTCGGATCTGCACCTTGTTTTTCTCGGCCTCCCATTGGCAAAGACGGGCGACATTGCTGACGACTTCGTTCAGTGCGATTGGTGCGGTCCGCTTCTGGCCCTTGCGCAGGAAAGCTCGCAAACGTTTGATGACCTCCGAGGCCCGGTTGGCGTGGTGAACAATCTTCTGGAGGCCGTCGTCCACTCGATCGAGGCATTCGGGATTGGTTCGGGCGCCTTTGAGATAGCGCTGGCTGGCGCTGGCAAAGTTCACGATGGTGGCCAATGGCTGGTTCATCTCGTGGGCAATGCTTGAGGCAAGCTCCCCCAGAGTGGCGAGCCTGGCGGTGTGGGCGAGTTCGTCGGCCAGCCTGCGGTTGTTCTCCTCGGACTCTACCCGGGCGGTGATATCCCGGGATACGCTGATGACCTCAATCACAGCGCCAGTGTAGGTTTCCCGAATGGCCCTGCTGGCAATCTCGAACCAGCGGCGGGAACCGTCCCGGTGAATAATCTCCAGAGTCATGGTGGCGTAGCCGTCGTCCCGTAGCTGGTTGCGGGTTTCAGCCAGCTTCTGAACCACCTGATCGCCCCGGAAAATTTCTTCCAGGGGCTTACCCCTCAGTTCTTCCGGCCAGTAGCCCAGCAGCCGCCAGGATGCGGGCGTGGCATCGATAAACCGTCCGTCCGGGGCATGGCGGGAAATGAGGTCGGTGGTGTTCTCGGTAATCAGCCGGTAAAGACGGTTGGAGCGGGTCGCTTCTTCCCGGTTGATGATTTCGTCTGTAGCGTCTCTGGCCCGCGCCAGAACCGTCGAGCTCCCGATATCGGGGACGAACGTCCACACCAGGAAACGCTCGGTGGTGTCTGCCGGAATTCTGGCTTCCACATTCTCGATCGATCGTTCCTGCTCCAGGGACGACTTCACAAGCGCCTGAACGTTGACCGGCAGCAGATGGAACAGCGAGGTCAGGTTGGCGTTCTGGCAAAGATGATGGCTGGCCAGGTTGCCCTCCAGAACGCTGCCTGTCGCATCCAGGATCAAACCGGGTTGCGGGTCGGCGTCATGCAAACTAAATACACTTGGAGTGGAAAAATCGTTCATGGCTTATCGTTATAGTAAATTAACTATAATACGTTGGTATAGTTTCTAGTGTTTTTGCTATCCAATACTATTCTGACCAGCCCGAAGTATAGCTAGTTTAGCGATATTCCTGAATACGCCATAAGAACAACAGTACTCAAGAGGACCACGCAATGACCTCGATATTTGATCAAGGCCTGGCGCCCGTCGACGCCAACTACGCCGTCCAATCTCCCGTTGATTTCATCGAACGTACCGCCACGGTTTACCCGGAGTATCCCGCCGTCATTCACGGGGCCATCCGTTACAACTGGGCGCAGACCTACGAACGTTGCCGCCGTCTGGCATCAGCCCTCAAAGGGCGCGGCATCGGACGCGGTGATACCGTTGCCGTCATGCTTCCGAATATTCCCGCGATGGTGGAAGCCCATTTCGGGGTGCCCATGATTGGCGCGGTGCTGAACACCCTGAACGTTCGCCTGGACGCTGAGGCCATCGCCTTCATGCTGGATCACGGTGAGGCCAAGGTTGTGATTGCCGACCGGGAGTTCGGTGAGGTGATCAGGGACGCCGTCAGCCGGCTGGACACCAAGCCGCTGGTGATCGATGTGGACGATCCCGAGTATGGCGAGGGTGTTCAGGTCAGCGATCTGGACTACGAGGCGTTCCTTCAGGAAGGGGATCCGGTATTCCAGTGGAGCTTCCCGGAGAACGAGTGGGATGCGATCTCTCTGAACTACACCTCCGGCACTACCGGCAATCCAAAAGGTGTGGTCTATCATCACCGTGGCGCCTACATCAATGCCATCGGCAACCAGACAGTCTGGTCCATGGACATGCACCCGGTGTACCTGTGGACCTTGCCGATGTTCCATTGCAACGGTTGGTGTTTCCCCTGGACCATCACCGCCATGGCCGGCACTCACGTCTGCCTGCGCCGGGTTGATCCCGAGAAGATTCTGCAGCTGATCCGGGATCATCAGGTTACCCACATGTGTGGCGCCCCGATTGTGCTTAACGCATTGCTGAACGTGCCGGAATCCGCCAAGGCCGGCATTGATCACGACGTGAAGTCCATGACAGCAGGCGCGGCACCCCCCGCCCAGGTCATTGGTGCCATCGAGGAAATGGGCATCCAGGTGACTCACGTTTACGGTCTGACCGAAGTCTATGGCCCGGTAACCGTTTGTGCCTGGAAATCCGAGTGGGATGCGCTGCCACTGCATGATCGTGCCCGGAAAAAGGCCCGTCAGGGCGTTCGTTATCACACTCTGGCAGGCACGATGGTCGGCGACCCGAACACCATGGAGCCAGTGCCCAAAGACGGCAAAACCATCGGTGAGATTTTCCTGCGCGGCAATACGGTGATGAAGGGCTATCTGAAGAACCCCAAAGCCACCGAAGAGGCCTTCCGGGGTGGCTGGTTCCACACCGGGGACCTGGCTGTATGGCACGAAGACGGCTACATGGAGATCAAGGACCGGCTGAAGGACATTATCATCTCCGGTGGTGAGAACATTTCCACCATTGAGGTTGAGGATACCCTGTACCGCCACCCGGCTGTGCTTGAGGCAGCTGTGGTTGCCCGGCCGGACGAAAAGTGGGGCGAAACCCCCTGCGCCTTTGTGACCCTGAAGCCGGAAGCCGGTCAAGTCAGCGAGGAAGACATCATCAACTTCTGCCGCGAGCACCTGGCCCGGTTCAAGGTACCCAAGACCATCGTCTTCTCGGAGCTGCCCAAAACCTCCACGGGTAAGATCCAGAAGTTCGTGCTGAGGGATCAGGCCAAAGAACTGGACTGATTCCCCGATCGGCTGCGCCGGCCCCGGCGCAGCCGAATTAAACCAGAAAAAACAACGCTGTCAGGCACACGCGCCGCGTGAGCCCGGAGACCTTTTTATGCAAATGTTTCACCGAAAGAACGGGGAAGAGCAGCCGTTCTGGCCGGCCGGTCCCTTCAAGGTTCGTCTGCCGTTCGTTCATTACCGCTGGGAGTTCGCGGAGATGGTGCAGGCTCTGATCATGTTCGTGGTCAGCCTGGCCATGATTCCCCTTCTTGAGAAATACCTGGGTGTGCCCTACGACGTGGCTCTGGCTTACGTGGTGATCTGTGGCATCGGTTTCATGCTGCCGGCACTGCTGGGTGTTCCCCTGGTGCCGGGCTGGATTACGCCAGGGATTCCTGTGGTTCTGCTGTTCCTGAGCGACTACGAGCCGGGCCCCGAGGCGATTCAGGCGCTGTTCGCGCTGCAGTTCCTGGTGTTCATTATCTTCCTGGTTCTGGGTATTACACGCCTGGGCAGCAAACTGGTGGAGCTGATTCCCCGTTCCATGAAAGGCGGGATTATCATCGGTGCCGGTATCGCCGCCCTGATGGGTGAGATTGAGGCAGGCGGCCGTCTCGCCAACACGCCGATCTCCCTGATCATCGGTGGCCTGGTGTGCCTCTACCTGATGTTCTCGGTATCGTTCAAAGGTTTTGTGGAAAGCAATTCAATCGCCCGCAAGATTGCCAACTACGGCATGGTGCCGGGTATGGTGGTTGCGATCCTGGTTGGCTTTGCAACTGGCGAATACGAGGTGCCCAATGTGGAGTGGGGCATCACCAAACCCGCGTTTGATGAGCTGTGGAACTACCTGCCGTTCGCCGTCGGATTCCCGGATGCCAACGTCTTCCTGTACGCCATTCCCACGGCGGTGATCGCCTACGTGATTGCCTTCGGCGATATCGTGGTCGGCCAGTCATTGATGAACCGCGTTGATCATCTGCGCAAAGACGAAGATATCGATAACAGCATCGACCGGGTGCATCTGGTAACCGCTATCCGCAATGGTGGCCACGCGTTCTTCGCACCCTATCCGGGGCTGGCGGGCCCGATCTGGACGGCTGTCACTGCCACCATGGCCGAGCGCTACAAGTACGGTCGTAACGCCATGGACTCCATCTACAGTGGCGGCGGTACTTTCTGGATTACGGGTTTTATTGCCCTTTTCGTTCTGCCGCTGGTGAGCTTCTTCCAACCGGTGCTGCCGATTGCCCTGTCACTGACACTGCTGCTGACCGGCTATATCTGCCTGATGGTAGGGCTGGAGCAGCTGGAGAATAACACCGAGCGTGGCATTGCCGGCACCATGGGTGTTGTTCTGGCCGTCTATGGCGCTGGCTGGGGCCTGGCCACCGGCGCCGTCCTCTATTTCCTGATTGAACGTACCAAATTGCTTGGCTTTACCGCCGACCCGGAAGCGCCGGGCGTGAAAGCCGCGGAAGAGCACTAAACCTGCGTCTTCCGGCTCTGCACCGGAAGGCGTTGACCCCCTGTGTGTCCTTGGGAGGCCTCGTGCCTCCCTTTTTTATGCCTGAATGTTTCCCTGAGCATGGGCGTTGACAGAATGTCATTTCGTGACAATTTGTCTAATTTTTCCTCCTGAAGTATTCCTTCCGCGCGGTTTCCGGGTTTAAACTGCCAGAACTGATGAAATTTTGTCCGCTGTTCAATACTGATAACAACACTACAAAAACAGGAGGCAGTCATGACCATCAGCTCCACGCCCGAGGGGGTGTCCGTTGAGCCGAGACATCTGCGGTTCGATGTCAGCGAGGATCTGAAAACGCTCTGGCATGGCAACGATGCTTTCCGGACCGCGTTCTTCAACGCCCTTTCCCTGCAATTTCCCGATGGCGAGCAGCAGTTTATCAATGCCGTAAGGCTCTATCGGGACAAGATCGAGGATCCAAAGCTTAAAGCGGAGATCCGCGGATTTATTGGCCAGGAAGCCCTGCACAGCAGGGAGCACAAGGATTACAACGAGGCCCTGAAGGCCCGGGGCTACGATATTGATGCCCTGGACCAACGGTTCCGCAAGCATATGGAGTGGGTGGGTAAACTGCCACCAAGCCGCCAACTGGCAGGTACCTGTGGCGCCGAGCACTACACCGCCGTCCTGGCCAATGCCATCCTGAGCCACCCGGAGTGGATGGAAGGCGCCACGCCGACCATGGCAAAGCTCTGGAGATGGCATGCGATTGAGGAAACCGAACACAAATCCGTCGCCTTTGATGTTTACCGGGAATGTGTCGGCAATGAACAGCTTCGCCGGATCGTCTTCCTCTTTGTTACCTGGAATTTCTTCAAGTACACCTTTTTGAATACCTGTAGCCTGCTGAAGGCCGATGGCAAACTCTGGAGCCTGCGCACCTGGGTTGGCGGGTTTAATTTTCTCTGGGGCAAGCCCGGAGTGCTCCGCAAGTGTCTGCCGGAATTCCTGGCGTATTTCCGTAAAGGCTTTCACCCCTGGCAGCAGGATAACCGCGAACTGCTCGAGCAGAATCTCCGTGAGCTGGATATGACATCGGCAGCACGATAGGGCCGGGTTGCTGAAATTCTGATCGCGGTGTGTAAAACTGTGCGGCACAAAGAATAACGACAATAAAGGGGGCTTCCGTTCGAGAAGCTACCCGGAGCTGGAGGCCCACCATGCGAGTTGGTTTGATCGTCGATTCTGCGTGCGACTTACCCTATGAGTTCAGCCGCAAGCACGACCTGTTCGTGCTGCCGGTAACCGCTGTAATCGATGGCCAGACCTACATAGACAAGCATGATCCGGTTCGGACCCAGGAGTTCTATCAGAGCGGCCTGTTGCAGAAAGGACATCAGGCGGAAACCCGCGCCTTCACCGCAGAGCAGATACACGATCTGTTCATGGAGAAGATCGTCACCCAGTTCGATATTGCTATCTGCGAGACGGTCACGAAATCCCGAAGCCTGATTTTCCAGAATGCCACCGAGGCTATGAACAGTGTCCTGGCGAATTACGAAGGTGCGCGGGAAGCCGCCGGTCGTGATGGCCGGTTCTTTATGCGTGTGATCGACAGTAAACAGATTTTTGCCGGCCAGGGCCTGCTGGCAGCCCACACGCTCAAGCTGATCGGCCAGAATGTGTCCAAGAATGCCCTGCGCCATGAGGTGGAAACCTTCAGCGACAAGATCTACACCTGCGTCATTCCGAGGGATCTGCACTACATCCGTGAACGGGCACGGCGGCGTGGCGACAAGAGTGTATCGGCGCTGGTTGCCTTCCTGGGCAAAGCACTGAACATTACGCCGGTTATCTTCGGGCAAGGGGCCGAGGGCCAGCCCGCGGCCAAAACCCGGAGTTTCGACGTGGCCGTGGAAAAGGTGATGAACTATGCCGCTGCCCGTGTCGAAGCCGGGCTTCTGACACCCTATGTAAGCCTGTCCTGTGGTCTTACCTGGACGGAGATCGAGGATTTGCCCGGGCTCAACCGACTGCGCGATGCTTGCGAACGCAATGGTGTGGAACTGCTGCTCTCCCAGATGGGGATTACCAGCAGCATCTACGTTGGCCCCGGCAGTCTTTGCCTCGCACTTGCTGCGGAACCCCACACCTTCAACGATTTTCAGTAACTCCTTCTCAGAGTGCGTGACTGAATCATACTGGCCCGGCCGCGCCTCTCCACCTGTAGTTTTGGCAAACCTGCCAGCGTTTCGTTCGTGTTAGCCTCTGGCCTGTGTGTTTCATTTCTTCAACAGGACAACTGACGCCATGACCAAAGGCAAAACGGATCTCGCCAACCAACTGCTTGAGCAGCATGTGAAACATGAGCTGGCTTCGCTAAAGGGCGCAAAGCTGCGCAAGTTCCTGGAGCAGGAGCTCGATGAGCTCTGGCATTATGCCGGCGAGATAACCCTTGGCCGGATAACCTCGGAAGAGCAGGTGATGGGCGTTATCCAGCGTATCGTTATGGGCATGGAACTGGATGCAGGCATTCCGGAACTGGCTGCGGAGATGGCCACCGAGGTGCTCAATGCCGATGTGCAGTCAAAGACCACCCTGGGCGAGATCATCACCCGCGAACAGGCCACGGGCTTTCTGGAGGAAGCTCTGGAGCTCCGGCAGCAACGTGAACGGGTGATCAGCGAGATCATGGCGCACCCGGTCTATCAGGAGCTGGTGTCCAATGTGGTGTACCACGGCCTGGTGAACTACCTGTACGAGGATAACCTGATCACCAAGTCTGTGCCGGGCGTTGGTTCGATGATGAAATTTGGCAAGCGGATGGCCAACCGGGCGGTGCCGGGGCTGGATGAAACCTTTGAGCGTCGACTGAAAGCCTGGTTGTCTGACAGCCTGCCCGGTTTGATCAGCCGCAGTGAGCAATTCCTGCACAGTGCCCTGTCTGATGAGGAGCTGCGCGACAGTGTGATGGCCGCCTGGGTGTCTTTGGAGGATCGCACCATTGCCGAGCTTCACGAGGGGCTCGGAGACGTGCAGCTGCAGGAGTTTGTGGTGCTTGGCTATGAGTTCTGGCTGCAGTTTCGCAAGACCGGATACTTTGAGAACTGTGCCCGGGCCGTGGTTTCCCACCTGTTCGACAAATATGGCGAGCGCCCGCTTACAGACCTGCTGGGCGATATGGGGGTAAGCCGTGAGGTTGTTATGGCGGAGATAGATGCTTACGCAATTCCGGTTATAGACGTGTTGCGTGAAGAGGGCTATGTTGAGGCCGTGATTCGTCGGCGGCTTGCGCCATTTTACAAGTCCGCCGCTGCGCGTAAGATTCTCCAGCAGGAGGCCTGAGTCTGAGATTGTCGGAAGGGCCCCGGGGAAGGTTTCGTTCAGGATTTTGAGAGGGCATGACGTTGATATCGGATCTGTTCTGGGCCTATCTGGTTGCCATTACATTGCTCACCATCACGCCCGGTGTGGATACGCTGCTGGTGATGCGTAATACCGGCCGGGGCGGTTTGCGGGATGGGTGCGTGACCAGTGTCGGAATCTGTAGCGGCCTGTTCATTCATGCCACGCTCTCGGCGCTGGGCATCTCCCTCCTGTTGGTGGAAACCGCCTGGGCATTTTCTGCATTGAAGTGGGCCGGCGCTTGCTACCTGGTCTGGCTCGGCATCGGTTCGTTGCGCCAGGCCCTTCGCCGGGGTGACGCGCCTGCGGCAAAGGACGTAACGGTTGCCCGCCGGAAGGTGGGCTTGGCGGTGTCGTTTCGTGAGGGCCTGCTGTCCAACGTTCTTAATCCCAAAACCGCCCTGTTCTACATGGCTTTGCTGCCACAGTTTGTGGATCCGGCAGGCAACGCCTTTCAGCAGTCGCTGATGCTGGCCGGTGTGCATTTTCTGCTGGCAATGCTCTGGCAGTGTGGTCTGGCCTGGGTGGTGGTGACGTTTCGGAGTCTTGGTGTAAACGCGCGTGTGAAGCGAACGCTGAACGGCCTGACGGGAGGGTTTTTCGTGGCCATGGGCGCCAAGCTGGCCAGCACCTGACGCAATCACGGAACTTCAGGCAAAGAAAAAGGGAAGCCTCGGCTTCCCTTTTTTGTTCCAGTTCCGGATGCTTACTTTTCCAGATACTGAAGCTTGTTCGGCTTGCCATCCCATTCTTCAGCGTCTGGCAGTGGATCTTTCTTTTCGGTGATGTTCGGCCATTTGGCGGCCAGATCGGCATTCAGCTCCACAAACTGGACCTGATCGGCCGGCAGCTCGTCTTCCGAGAAAATGGCTTCGGCCGGGCACTCTGGCTCGCACAGGGCGCAGTCGATACATTCGTCCGGGTCGATTACCAGAAAGTTCGGTCCCTCGTAGAAGCAGTCTACCGGACAGACTTCCACGCAGTCTGTGTACTTACACTTGATGCAGTTATCAGTAACGATAAACGCCATAGTCAGATCCCTGGTCCAGTGGTCGGTCAGTCTCATCAGGAGCGCCGTCGGGCGCTGCCGTTATATTTTGGTGCGCGATATTGTAGGGAGCGACCCGCACAGCCGCAAGCGTTCGACTGCTATAACCTTATTACACAGATCAATTCTTCGCTATTTCTTCATCAACGCCTTCAGTTCGTAAAGCTGATTCATGGCATCCCGGGGGGTTAGTCCGTCGAGGTCCATGTCTTTAAGTGCCTCTTCCACGGCGCTGGGCTCCAGGCTGGCGAACATGTCGCCCTGGTAAACGGATTCATTTACCTTTGCTGCCGGCTTGGCCAGGGATGCGTTGTTGCCCTGTTCGGCGGCCGAGGCTGCCGGCGCCGCTGGCGAAGCGCTGCCCTCCAGGTGGGAGAGCTGGGTTTTGGCGTTACGGATCACATCCTGTGGCACGCCTGCCAGCTTTGCTACCTGCAGACCGTAGCTCTGGCTTGCCGGGCCATCATGCACGTTGTGCAGGAACACGATGCTGTCATCGTGTTCGGTGGCCGTCAGATGGACGTTTACGGCATGTTGCAGCTCATCGGCCAGCTGGGTCAGCTCGAAATAGTGGGTGGCAAACAGCGTGTAGCAGCGTATCTCCCGGGCAAGGTGTTCGGCAGTAGCCCAGGCCAGGGACAGGCCATCAAAGGTGCTGGTGCCACGACCAACCTCGTCCATCAACACCAGACTGTGCTCGGTGGCGTTGTGCAGGATGTTGGCGGTTTCGGTCATTTCCACCATGAAGGTGGAGCGGCCGCCGGCGATATCGTCCGAGGAACCCATGCGGGTAAAAATCCGGTCCACGGGGCCGATCACTGCCCGGTTGGCGGGCACGAAACTGCCGGTGTAGGCGAGCAGCGCAATCAGCGCGGCCTGACGCATATAGGTGGATTTACCGCCCATGTTCGGGCCGGTTATCACCAGCATGCGGCGCTGGGTGTCCATTAGCAGATCGTTCGGTACGAAGGGCTCGTCCAGCAACTGTTCAACCACCGGATGGCGCCCTTCCTCAATGTCAAAACCCGGGGATTCGCTGAACTCCGGCGCGGAAAAGCGCAGAGAGGTGGCGCGCTCGGCAAAATTACTCAGCACATCCAGTTCTGCCAGTGCCTGCGCGGCATCCTGAAGTGGCGCAAGTTGCCCGGCGACGGTTTCCAGTACGTCATCGTAAAGGCCTTTCTCACGGGCCAGGGCCCGGCTCTTGGCACTCAGGGCCTTGTCCTCGAACTCCTTGAGTTCCGGCGTGATGAATCGCTCGGCGTTTTTCAGGGTCTGCCGGCGAATATAATCCACCGGCGCCTGATCGGACTGGGCCCGGCTTATTTCGATGTAGTAGCCGTGGACCCGGTTGTAACCTACTTTGAGGGTGCTGATACCGGTGCGATCCCGCTCCCGGGTTTCGACATCCAGCAGATACTGGCCGGCGTTTTCGCTGATGTTGCGCAGCTCGTCCAGCTCCTCGTCGAAGCCTTCCCGGATGACCCCGCCTTCACGGATCACGACCGGGGGATTGTCGATGATGGCGCGCTCCAGCAGATCCGCCAGTTCCGGGTATTCCCCAATGATGGTCGCCAGCCTGACGACGTGGTGGGAATTGACCGGTTTCAGGGTTTCCTGCAGGTCCGGCAGGGCCTGGAAGGCATCCCGAAGCCGCGCCAGGTCTCTTGGACGGGCCGAACGAAGGGCGACCCGTGCGAGCACGCGCTCAATGTCGCCAACAGCTTTCAGCAGATCGTGCACCGGCTCATAGTGGAACCCGTCCAGCAGTGCCGATACCGCCTGCTGACGCTGGCGGACGATCTCCACATCCCGAAGCGGCCGATTCAGCCAGCGCCGGAGTTCCCGTCCACCCATGGATGTGGCAGTGCGGTCCATGACCCAGGCGAGGGTGTACTGGTGGCCGCCCATGAGATTGGTGTCAATTTCCAGATTGCGACGGCTGGTCGCGTCGAGGATGACTGCTTCATCGCGCCGTTCACGGGTCAGCTTGCGAATATGGGGCAGGGCGGTACGCTGGGTTTCCTTGGCATACTGCAGCAGGCAGCCTGCGGCACAGACGGCGAGATTGAGTTCCTCGCAGCCGAAACCCGTCAGGTCCCTCACCTGAAGCTGATGGGTAATAACCCTTCGGGCGGTATCGGATTCGAAGAGCCAGGGCCCCTGACGGCGTATTCCGGTGAAACCCTCCAGAACGTCCTCGTAGGGAAAATCCTCGCTGATCAGGATTTCCGCCGGACGCAGGCGCTGCAGTTCGCCCTGCAGGGCCTCCAGGTTTTCCAGCTCCGACACGGCAAAACGGCCGCTGGAAATATCGAGCGAGGCAAAACCGAACTGCTCCCGATGGTTATAGATAGCCACCAGTAGATTGTCCCGTCGATCCTCCAGGTAGGCGTCGTCGCTCAGGGTCCCCGGTGTGACGATCCTCACCACCTGTCGCTCAACCGGACCCTTGCTGGTGGCAGGATCTCCGATCTGTTCGCAGATGGCGATGGATTGACCTGCCCGAACCAGCCGGGCAATGTAGCCCTCAGAAGAGTGATAGGGGATGCCGGCCATGGGGATCGGATTGCCGCCAGATTGGCCCCGGGCGGTGAGGGTAATATCCATCAGCTCGGCCGCTTTCTTGGCATCTTCGTAGAACAGTTCGTAAAAGTCCCCCATGCGGTAAAAAACCAGTTCATTGGGGTGCTGGCCCTTGATCTTCAGGTACTGCTGCATCATTGGGGTGTGCTTGGAAAGATCGGTCTGAGCTGCTGACATGAACGGGTCCGGTAGCCTTGCTTTGGATGAAGGCGTGAATTGTAAGAAAATAACCGCCGTGATGAAACGAAGGAGGTCATTATGCTGGCCAGCGATCAGGAATTGGAAGAGGCAGGCAACCGCCTTGGTGAACGACTGCTGACAACCGGCCGTACCGTTGCGACGGCGGAGAGTTGCACCGGCGGCTGGGTTGCGAAGGTACTGACCGATCGTGCCGGTTCTTCGGCCTACGTGCTGGGTGGCCTGGTCACGTACAGCAATGAGGCCAAGCAGGGGCTTCTGGGCGTAACCCGGAAATCGCTGGATGAACACGGTGCGGTCAGCGAACCGGTGGTGCGGGAAATGGTTGCCGGTGCCCTGGTGGCGACAGATGCTGACGTTGCCGTGGCTATCAGTGGTGTTGCCGGGCCCGGCGGTGGCAGCGATGACAAGCCTGTGGGCACCGTCTGGTTTGCCTGGGGTAGCAGCCCGGCCTCCACCGTGGCCGTGGTAAAGCACTTTGAGGGCGATCGTGATCAGGTCCGCAGGCAGGCCGTTCTCTTTGCCCTTCAAGGGGTTAACAATTTTGTGGACGAAGTCTGACGGCTTTCACATCCGGAGGGGTTGGTCTCCTCTGCGGGTTATGTTTTAATACTGTTCAAATATACAGGGAATGGGCTGTTCGAGCTGTACAGATTCCCGATTCACTATTTCGCTGCCAGCCTTTTCCTGAGGGTGGCGGCCCAGGCGACAGAGGGTTTGCACTGATGGAAGACAACCGCAAGAAAGCATTGAGCGCAGCACTTGGGCAGATTGAGCGCCAGTTCGGCAAGGGCGCCGTGATGAAAATGGGCGATCAGCCCCGCGAAGCCATTCCTGCGGTCTCCACCGGTTCCCTTGGCCTGGACGTTGCCCTGGGTATTGGCGGTCTTCCATATGGTCGAATTTGCGAAATCTACGGTCCGGAAAGTTCCGGTAAGACGACGCTCACCCTGCAGGTAATTGCCGAAGCACAAAAAGCCGGCAAAACCTGCGCATTCGTGGATGCCGAGCACGCGCTCGATCCGGTTTACGCCGAAAAGCTGGGCGTCAATGTGGACGACCTTCTGGTGTCCCAGCCGGATACCGGTGAGCAGGCCCTGGAAATTGCCGACATGCTGGTTCGTTCCAATGCGGTAGACGTGATCATCGTGGACTCCGTGGCGGCCCTGACCCCGAAAGCGGAAATCGAGGGTGAAATGGGCGACAGCCACGTAGGTCTGCAGGCGCGACTGATGTCCCAGGCGCTTCGCAAGCTGACCGGTAATGTCAAACACGCTAACTGCCTGATGATTTTCATCAACCAGATCCGTATGAAAATCGGGGTTATGTTTGGCTCGCCCGAAACCACCACCGGTGGTAACGCGCTGAAATTCTACTCCTCCGTTCGCCTTGATATCCGCCGCATTGGTGCCGTGAAAGATGGTGACGAAGTGGTCGGTAACGAGACCCGCGTGAAAGTGGTCAAGAACAAAGTATCGCCGCCGTTCAAGCAGGCCGAGTTCCAGATTATGTACGGTAAGGGCATTTACCACATGGCGGAAGTGCTGGATATGGGCGTCAAGGAAGGCTTTGTCGACAAGTCCGGAGCCTGGTACGCCTACAATGGCGACAAGATCGGTCAGGGCAAGGCCAACGCCTGCAAGTTCCTGGAAGAAAACATGGACATTGCCAACGAGATCGAAGCCAAGGTTCGGGACAAGTTGATGCCCAAGCCTGAACCCAAGAAAGACGCAAAAGAAGAGCCCGCAGAAGCCAACGGCGAGCTGCTCTAAGCTTGATGTAGGGAGGACGTATGGATGGCATGAAGAAACTTTTGATTGTTGCCCATGCGCCTTCCCCGAACACCCTCCGCCTACGAGAAGCTGTGGATGAGGGTGCCCGCCATGAAGATATCGAAAACGTTGAAGTAACCGTTCTGGCACCGTTGGATGCCGGTCCCGAAGACGTTCTTGCCTGCGACGCCATTATTCTGGGCACCACTGAGAATCTCGGGTATATGAGTGGTGCTTTAAAAGACTTCTTCGATCGCAGCTACTATCCCTGCCTCGAGAAAACCCAGGGGCTACCTTTTGCCTATTACATTCGCGCCGGCCATGACGGCACGGGCACCAAGCGGGCAATAGAAAGCATTACTACCGGGCTACGCTGGAAGCTGGTCCAGGAGCCTTTGATCTGCCGGGGTGAATACCGGGAAGAGTTTGAAGATCAGTGTCGGGAGCTGGGGATGTATGTTGCGGCCAGCCTTGACGCCGGGCTGGTTTGATTCCGAAGGCCTGGCTCAGCTGGCAAACCGGTTGTAGAAGCCTTCAATCCGCGACAGGGCATTGTCGACAGTTCGTGAATAGCCCTTCTTGTCCAGGCAATAGCTGAACTGGACACTGACGCGATAGCCGGTCTGGAAGGGCTGGCATTCCACCACCCGGGCACAAACCCGCGATTCGCTGATGTACTTGCCGTCAAAATCCATGAACAGACGGGCGCCCGGCTCTACTGGTCGGGGGCATAGCACTGCCATTCCGTACCGGTTGAGGTCCAGGCAGGTAACCGGCGTGGGGTGTTTGCCACGACCAAGGAAGCTACGCTCCCGGAGCTGGACCTTCAGGCAGGAGGCGGGGTAACGATCCTTGATTCTGCGCTCTGCGGAATCATTGGTCATACGCTGGCGTCCGTTGCGTGCATTGTTTTTATGGTTGGGACATAAAGTGTAGTTCCGGAAAGGCTGGCTGAAAAATGAGCGGCGGCGGAATTGTGAACTGCCTAACAAAATCCCGCGCAATGTGCGCGACTCCAGAAATCTTCGTGCTGAACGCGACAGAGCCGACCGCAGAATCTACAATGACCGGCCAATGTGTTAACCGTTACAGGACCAAACCTTGAAGTCACTGCCTCTGCACCAGCTTTACAAAGCCTGTGTTCTGAAAGATCTGCCGTTCAAAACCACCAAGCAACTGGAGCCCCTGGCTGAAATCGTTGGCCAGAACCGTGCCCAGGAGGCTGTGCGTTTTGCTCTGGCAATGCCCCATGGCGGTTACAACGTCTATGCCGTTGGCCGTAATGGCCTGGGTAAGCGCACCATGATGCTGCGTTACCTCGAGCATCATGTGGATACGGATCAGCAGAGCCATGACTGGTGCTACGTGGCCAACTTCGAGGAGCCGCGCATTCCGAAGCTGTTGCAGCTCCCGGCCGGGAAGGGTACCCAGCTCAAACAGGATATGGAAAAGCTGATGAGTCGCCTGGTCAAGGTTATTCCACAGACCTTTGACAGCGACAGCTTTCTTGAGCGCTCGGAACAGTTGAAAAACGAATACGGCAAAAAACAGGAAGACGAGCTCGAGAAGGTGGCGGCACAGGCCAAGCGCAAAAAAGTCAGCCTCACTGTGACAACCCCGGGCGGTTATCGGTTGGTGGCCATGAATGGCGACGAACCCCACACTGCGGAATCTTTCCAGGCTCTGACTGATGAGCAGCGCGACAAGTTCGAAGATGCCATCAACAAGCTTGAGAAAAAGCTCAGGCAGGCGCTCCGCAAACTGGCGGACTGGGAACAGGAATACGCTGATAAACAGCAAGCCCTGAACCAGGAGACCCTCGAGAGTATCTCAGGCCATCAGATCGATGAGCTGATCGAGAAATACAAGGATCTGCCGGACGTGGTCGCCTTCTTTGAGGCGGTTCGGGCGGACCTGGTTGAAAATCTCGAGATTTTCCTCGATGACAACGAGGAACAGGCAGCGATTGCGTATGCGTCCCTCGACAAGAAGATGCCCCGCCGTTACCTCGTCAATGTTCTGGTGCACCAGAAAACCAACGAAGTACCAATGGTGGTGGAGGATAACCCCACCTACCACAACCTGTTCGGTTACGTTGAGAACGTCACCTTCAAGGGCACCGTGTTCACGGATTTCTCCCTGATTCGCCCTGGCAGCCTGCACAGGGCCAACGGTGGCTATCTGTTGATGGACGCCATCAAGGTTCTGGAGCAACCGTTCGTATGGGATGGCCTCAAGCGTGCGCTGCGTTCGAAGTCCATACAGATAAATTCCCTGGAACGGGAACTGACGCTGTCCGGAACCATCTCAATTGAACCGGAATCGGTGCCCCTGGACGTCAAGATTGTTCTGTTCGGCGACCGTGAAACCTGGATGTTGCTGCAGGAATACGATTCTGAATTCGCCGAGCTGTTTCGAGTCACGGCGGATTTCGAGAACGAAATGTACCGTTCCGATGACAGTCAGCTGCTATATGCCAAGTTCATCGCCAGCCTGGTGAGCGAGAAGAAGCTACTGCACTGTTCGAACAAGGCGGTTGCCCGGGTGATTGAACACAGTGCCCGTATGGCCGAGCATCAGGATCGACTGTCCCTGCACGCGGCCGATATTGCCAACCTGCTGCGGGAATCCGATTTCTGGGCCCGTCAGGCCGGTGCCAAGCTGATCCAGGACCTGCACGTTGAGCGCGCGCTGGAAAGCGCGAAATACCGCAGCAGCCGGATCCGGGATCAGTTCTATGATTCCATCCGTGACGGCACAACGCTCGTAACTACAAGTGGCACGTGTGTTGGCCAGGTTAATGCACTCTCGGTGCTGTCCACGGGTGGATTTGAGTTCGGTCTTTCCAACCGTGTCACCGCTACCTGCTATTATGGAGATGGCGCGGTCATGGATATTGAGCGAGATGTAAAGCTTGGTGGCAATCTGCACTCCAAGGGCGTGATGATCCTGAGCTCCTGGCTAGCCTCCCATTTTGCGGTCAACGATCCGATGCACCTGTCGGCCAGTCTGACCTTCGAGCAGAACTACGGTGAAGTGGACGGAGACAGTGCGTCTCTGGCAGAGCTGTGCGCGCTGATTTCGTCCCTTTCCGGTATACCGGTTCGGCAGGATCTTGCGATTACGGGGTCGGTCAACCAGTTTGGTGAGGTTCAGCCCATTGGCGGTGTCAACGAAAAAGTGGAAGGCTTTTTTACCACCTGCCAGCTCAAGGGTGGGCTTTCAGGCAGCCAGGGTGTCATCGTGCCATCCACCAATGTGCAGAACCTGATGCTTGACAGCGAAGTGGTGCAGGCAGTGCGCGGGGGGCAGTTTGCGGTGTACGCGGTCGCCCGTGTTGAAGAGGCCATCACGCTGCTGCTTGGAAAGCCTGCGGGCAAGGCCGATGACAAAGGCAGGTACCCGAAGCAGAGCGTTTTTGGCATTATCCAGCAACGGCTAGAAAAAATGCGGGAACACGAGCGTCAGGAACATGCCCGTGACGACCATAAAGACCCGTCAATTCACTGACCGGCGATCATAAGAAAACGGACAGGAGAGAACACACCCATGACTGATATCCAGCAAACCGTGTACGTTGTTGAGGACGATGAAGCAGTCCGCGATTCCCTGGAGCTGCTGCTGAAATCCGACGGCAAGCCGGTAAAGACCTATGAGAGTGCAACCGCTTTCCTGAAGGACTACTCCGACAAGATGGCAGGCTGCATTGTGCTGGATATTCGCATGCCGGGCATGGACGGTATGGAGCTCCAGAAAAAGCTCAATGAAAAACACTCCATATTGCCGATTATCTTTGTGACGGGTCACGGTGACGTCCCCATGGCCGTCGACGCCATGAAAGAGGGCGCTGTGGACTTCATTCAGAAGCCCTACCGTGAGGAGGCACTGCTGGAGAAAATTGAGGCAGCCCTCAAACAGGATCTTGAGCAGCGCAAGTCTCTGGACGAGAAGCAGGAGATCATTCGCCGCATCAAGAGCCTGACCCCCCGGGAACACGAGATCATGGACCGTATGATTGCCGGTCAGGCCAACAAGGTGATTGCCATTGAGCTGGAAATCAGCCAGCGCACGGTCGAGATCCACCGTTCCCGCGTTATGCACAAGATGGGGACCCATTCCCTGGCACATCTCGTTCGTATGGTCCTGTCCGTAAAGGACCTTATCGACGCAGGGTGATCCCGGCGGCATCATACGGTTACTTTTCTAACCGGCCCGACATTTATGACTGAAGCTGTCAGCGAGAACTCGGAGGTGACGGTTCTGCTCGTGGATGACAATCCGCAGAACCTCAAAGTCCTCTATGAGACCCTGAAAGACAAAGGTTACCGGCTACTCATTGCCAACGAGGGCGAAAAGGCCCTCGACCTTGCCCACCGCCATCAGCCCGAAGTGATTCTCCTTGATATCATGATGCCGGAGATGGACGGCTATGAAGTCTGCGAGCGCCTCAAGGCCGCCCCGCAGACGGCCGACTGTGCCGTCGTCTTTCTGTCTGCGCTGGACGACCTGCAGGCAAAGGTGAAGGGCTTTTCACTCGGCGGTGCCGACTACATCTCCAAGCCGTTCCAGTCCCAGGAAGTGATCGCTCGCGTGAAAACCCACGCCAGCGTTATTCGTCTTGAAAGAGAGTTGCAGGCCCGCAACCGGGAGCTGCAAAGTGACCAGGCCCGGATTCTGAACTCCATCAGCGAAGGCATCTACGGCCTCGATGAGAACGGCATTATTGAATTTGCCAATCCGGCGGCGGCGTCAATTGTTGGCTGCCCGGTGGAAGAGCTGATTGGTCGTGATTTCTTCGAAACCCACTTCGCGACTGCCGGTGACAATCCGGACGGACTGCCGGTGAAGGCGACCTGTCAGCAGGGTGTGGCCGAGAACCAGCGGGATATCAGAATGCTAAGGGCCGATGGAACCGGCTTTCCGGCGGAGTACCGCTCAACCCCGAAACTGGACTCTGACGAGCTCCACGGTGCGGTTGTTGTATTCCGGGATATCACCGCCGAACTGGACAATGAAAAGGCGCTGGAGGATGCCCGGCAACTGGTTCAGGAACAGCGCGATCAGCTTGCCCATACCTCGCGCCTGACCACCATGGGTGAAATGGCCGCCGGCGTTGCCCACGAGGTGAACCAGCCGCTGACCGCCATCACCAATTATGCCCGGGTCGCCAAGCGGATGATGGTAAAGGAAAGCCCTGACATGGGGGTGCTCCAGGAGACCCTCGACAAGATCGAGGCACAGTCCCATCGCGCCAGTGAAATCATCCGACGCATTCGTCGATTCATGAAAAAACCGGCGACGGGCAAGGAAGTACTGTCGGTGCCCGCGTTGCTGGAAGACACCCGGCAGTTTGCCGAGGTGGATATGCGTAATAACAAGGGCGCTATTGAGCTGTCCGTGCCTGGGGATATGCCTGAGGTTCTGGCCGATCCGGTTCAGGTACAGCAGGTCGCCCTGAATCTGATTCGCAACGCTCTGGAAGCGACCAGCAGTATTGATTCCAGCGCGCCGGTAGAAGTGAGTGCCAGTGTGCAGGGTGGCACCTGTGTTCGAATCCAGGTGCGGGATCACGGCATCGGCCTCTCGGAAGATGCCGAAGAGAAACTGTTCCTGCCGTTCTTCACGACCAAGGATGAAGGGATGGGGATTGGTCTTTCAACCTGCCGTTCCCTCATACAGGCGCAGGGTGGCGACATCGGTTTCGAGCGGCCGGAAGGCGGTGGTGCCTGTTTCTATTTCACGTTGCCCGTTGCCGGCGCCCAGGGTTCCCCCTGCGCACCGGATGGCAAGCCTGCCTAAAGCCAGTCGACGCGCCCGGTTAGATGGGGCGCATCGCCTTTGGCATTCAGCACCTGGTAGTCCCACCCCGTTTCTCCGGTTTTCCAGTTCAGCTGGGCTGTACCAGGCAGAAACAGCGGTTTCTTGAACTGGCAGCTGATGCTGAGGGCACTGGCTTGCCAGCCTTCCTGTTGTTCCAGTAGCGCCAGTGCGTGGGCTTTGGTCCACATACCGTGGGCGATTGCCCTTGGAAAGCCGAACGCTTTGGCGCTCAGGGCATGCATGTGGATCGGGTTGCTGTCGCCGGATACCCGGGCGTATTGCCGGCCAATCGATTCGGGCGCCTTGAAATTTTCGGTGTTCGGATAACGTTCCAGCTCTGGCGGTGTTTTTTTGCCGGACGACTTGCTCTCGCCATCCGGTTGTCGGAACAACGTTGTGCTCGCTTCTTCCCAGACCAGTTTGCCAGCCGAGCGAGCCTCGGTGATGAGATCAAACTCCACGCCCCGGTCACTTTTTGCGGTATTCCCCAGTCGTACAGATAAATCCAGGTTCTCCCCGGTGCCGATCGGCCGGTGCTGGGTAATGGTGTTTCGCAGGTGCACCAGGCCCAGCAGCGGCAGGGGGAAGGCCTTCTCGGTGAGCAGTTTCAGGTGCAGTGGAAAAGCCAGCACATGGGGCCAGGTAACGGGCAGATGACTACCTGCCGCGAAGCCACAGACCTGCTGGTAGCGCTTGAGGTTCTTGCCGGCAGTACTGACGCCAAGCAGGCTGGCGGCTAACTCCGGGATGCTGACGTCACCGCCGGTTTGCTTTTGTTTCGGCAGCAGTGTTCTGCCATACATGGGCAATAGGGCGGGTGGTGTCGTGTGGTAAACGAGGGTCTCTGGCATGGATGTTCTCCTTTATAGCCTCGACCGGAAATGCCGGCGCTGCCTGAGTAAAAGCGTAGTAGCAGAGGATATGCTTTTTTTTACATTTTGGTACAACTCGGCGTTCGTGGCCTGATATGCTCTAATATAAGACGATTGTCTAACAGGGTGCCTTTTCTGGGCCCTCTGGATCTGACAAACCTCTGGAGTGTGGCAAACCCTGCCAGATCAGGCATTGACCTGGCGAGCCCCGGCGACTGTCCGGCCGGCCAAAGTAGAAGTCAACAAATAAGAAAACGGGATCTTATGCAGGAACTTCGTGACGCGGGAGTGATGTTGCGCCTGATTTATGAGGCGATGAAAAAGAAGGGAATCGATACCAATGCGATTTTCAGCCGTCTGGGTGTGGATGAAAATTACGTTTATACCGAACAGCTTCGAACTCCCCACAGTGCGCAGATGTACTTCTGGCAGGCTGTTGAGGATGTTTCCGGCGATCCGGATGTTGGCCTGCATCTGGGACAGTTGCTGCCAGCGTATAAGGGGCAGGTGCTGGAATACCTTTTTCTGAGCAGCCCAACCTTCGGCGAGGGCCTGCGTCGGGCCCAGAACTATCAGCGTCTGCTGAGTGATGCCGCTAACACCGATTTCTTCATTGAGGGCGACGATGCCTGCATGGTTCTGGATGCAGCGTCTGATGATGTACGTCGTTTACGGCATTTCAATGAATGTTTCGTGCTGGGACTGATTACCTTTTTCCGCTCCATCACCGATGGCAACTTTTACCCGTCACGCATCGAGTTCGAGCATGAGCGTGCCGAGGGCCAGGATCATGTTCGCGAGGTGCTGGGGTGCGATGTCACCTTCGGTGCGCCGGAAAACCGGCTGTATTTCCCGGCCAAGCTGCTTTCCCATGCTTCGCCGCATGCCGAGCCGGAGCTGCTGGATCTGCACGAGCGGTTTGCCAGCGAACAGGTTGCCCGGTTGGAGAAGAAAGACATCGTTGGTCAGGTGGAGCGGATTGTCGCAGAGCTCCTCGATAGTGGAGAGGTCACCCTCGATGCCGTGGCCGAGCGGCTCGGCATCAAGCCGAGGACCCTGCGTACCCGGTTGACAGAGGCCGAGACCAGTTTCAATCAGGTACTGGCGGATTTTCGCTATCGCCTGGCCCGTCAGTTGCTGGCAACCACCGATGAATCCATTGATGAGATTGTCTACCTGACCGGCTTTTCTGAGCCCAGCACTTTTTATCGCGCATTCAAACGCTGGTCCGGAATGACACCTATCGAATACCGCAAAACCGCCCAGGGCAAGGACGCCATGGTCGATGCCATGTAACAGAACGCTTTTTCTGAAAATATTTTAGGAAAAGCGTTGACATAACAGGGCGCCTCTTTATAATGCGCCCTCGTTGTCACAGAGCAATCACACCCTTGATTGCCAAGCCTTTTCGAGGCGAGCTGTGATGACCCGCACGGAGCGGTAGTTCAGTTGGTTAGAATACCGGCCTGTCACGCCGGGGGTCGCGGGTTCGAGTCCCGTCCGCTCCGCCATTTTTTCCCCTCGTTTTACCTTTCACGTTATCCGACTTCTCCAGTTGCATTACATTCAACGCCAAGCTTCATTGTCATCGTTCTGTCATTGAGAACTTCTAGGCTATTTCTGAAAATTCAGGAATCAGGAAGGCTGTGATGCGGGATTACGAAGAAGAGTTGATTGAAAACCAGTTCGAAGAATATGAAGACGATGATGGCTGGGACGACGCCATGGAGTTATAGGCAAGGGATGAAACCATCACCGATGTCATCCATGCCTGATCTGCTTTCGGTGCTCCCCGGGGCTTAGATTGAACCAGCGCCGGTAGGCTTTGTGGAAGGCCGCAGGATTGGCAAAACCCAGAAGCCAGGCAATCTCTGCCAGTGATGTCTCTGTCTCCCGAATATAATCCCGCGCTAACTGTTTTCGCGTTTCATCCACCAGTTCCCTGAATCCGGTTCCCTCGGCGGCCAGTTGTCTCTGGAGCGTCCATGGCGCAATCCCCAGTTTAACTGCAATGGTTTCCAGGCTGGGTGTCTCGCCCCGAAACAGGGGTGTGAGAAGGTTTTTTACGCGGTCGCCTGTGGTCCACCCCCGTCGTATCTGCTGCAGTTCCCGTTCGCAGAGATCCGAAAGCTTTTCATGCATGGCGGGCTGAGCCTGCTGGCTGGCGCTTTCCCAAATGTCCTGACGAACGGTAAGGCTGTTGCTCGAAGCTCCAAACTGCACGGGGCAGCGGAACCAGCTCTCGAACAAATCATCCTGGCCGATTGATCGGTATTCGATAGTGACCTTCTCCAGAACGTCATAACGGCCCGTAACGGTCCTGAGAAACTGGGTCCACGCGGCAAGAACAGAATCCACCACGAAGTAGTTGAAGCCGTTATAGGGACGAATCGAGTAGAACTTTGCTTGCCGGGTTTCCGGTTGGACCGTTGGAACGCCACGGCTATTGCGGCTGGTTAGCAGAGCGTATCGAATCAGCGTGGCGAGTGCTGCGCCAGCGGTGCCGGCGGTTTCTCCGGCCAGCCCTGCAATACCCGCGTCGACAGGGCGTGATAGCGCACCCATCCTCAGCCCGAGAGCCGGGTTGCCGGTCTCGTTGATCGCGGCATGCCCCAGACGCATAAACCGCGGGATGCTGATGCGCGCTTCCGGTGATGTCAGGGTCTGATGGTCAAGCTGGAAACGGGATGCCAGTTCTGCGCTGCTGGCGCCTTCGGCTTCGGCGGCCCGCAAAAGAGCCGACACATAGAGAACACTGATGTCCCCGAGTGAGTTTCGGTTTTTTGACGGGCTGGAGAGGTGGGCGTTCATTGAAGCCTTTGTCTGACATGTTATGCAAAGATAATAAAATGTTATCCCTGGATATTGTCGATGGCAAGATGCGCGGGTAGTTTAAGGCTCAACAATGAACGGAGCCCTGTCATTTACAGGCGTTCCGCCCGAGATCACGATGAGGAGAGCAAACATGACCGCGAGCACGACGTCAGGCGTTGCCAAGTACCCGAACCTGCTTGAGCCACTGGACCTTGGTTTTACCAAACTGCGTAACCGCACCCTGATGGGCTCCATGCACACCGGCCTGGAAGAGGCCAAAAATGGCTTCGAACGCCTTGCGGCATTCTATGCAGAGCGTGCCAGAGGCGGTGCCGGCCTGATCGTGACTGGCGGTATTGCTCCGAATGTGGAGGGGGGCGTTTTCCAGCACGCCGCCAAGATGACCACCGAAGAGGAAGTCGAGAAGCACAGGGTCATTACCGATGCGGTGCATGGAGCTGATGGCAAGATCTGCATGCAGATCCTCCACGCTGGCCGCTACGCCTATTCTCCGGAGCTGGTGGCACCCTCGGCCATTCAGGCGCCAATCAATCCGTTCAAGCCCCGGGAGCTGGATGAAGACGGCATCGAGAAGCAGATTCAGGACTATGCGGAGTGCGCCGCACTGGCACAAAGCGCCGGTTATGACGGCGTTGAAGTGATGGGGTCAGAGGGTTACTTCATTAACCAGTTCATTGTGTCTCATACCAACCATCGGACTGACCGTTGGGGTGGCAGTTACGAAAACCGCATTCGTCTGCCCATCGAAATCGTTCGCCGGGTTCGTGAACGAGTGGGCGAGAACTTTATCCTGATTTACCGCCTGTCCATGCTGGATCTGATTGAAGACGGCAGTACCTGGGAAGAGGTGGTGCATCTGGCCAAGGAAATCGAGAAGGCGGGTGCAACCATCATCAATACGGGTATTGGCTGGCATGAGGCCCGCGTACCTACCATTGCCACCTCAGTTCCCCGGGGCGCATTTACCAAGGTGACCGCGCGCTTGAAAGGTGAAGTGAGCATTCCTCTGGTCACCACCAACCGGATTAACATGCCGGATGTGGCCGAGAAGATTCTGGCCGAGGGCGATGCCGATATGGTGTCCATGGCCCGGCCGTTCCTCGCAGACGCCGATCTGGTTCTGAAGGCGGCGGAAGATCGCGCGGAGGAGATCAACACTTGCATCGGCTGTAATCAGGCCTGCCTTGATCACACCTTCAGTGGCAAGCTGACGTCCTGCCTGGTCAATCCCCGCGCCTGTCATGAAACCGAGCTGACCTACGTGAAGACCGCGAAGCCCAAATCCATCGCGGTGGTTGGTGCCGGCCCGGCAGGACTGGCTTTTGCTTCCGTGGCGGCAGAGCGTGGCCATAAGGTGACACTGTTTGACGCCGGCAGTGAGATTGGTGGCCAGTTCAACGTTGCCAAGCTGATTCCGGGCAAGGAAGAGTTTTACGAGACGTTGCGTTACTTCCGGGTGATGCTCGACAAGCATCAGGTCGATTTACGCCTGAACACCCGGGTTAGCGCTGACGACCTGAAAGCCGGTGGCTTTGACGAAGTGATTCTGGCCACTGGCGTAAAGCCGCGTACGCCGGAAATCGAGGGTATCGATCATCCCAAAGTGATCGGTTATCTGGACGCGCTGCTGGAGCGCAAGCCGGTTGGCCAGAAAGTGGCCGTGATCGGCGCCGGCGGTATCGGTTTCGATGTCTCCGAGTTTATCATCCACAAGGGCACGTCAGCTGCTTTGGATACCGATCACTTCATGCGTGAGTGGGGTGTGGATCTCAGTGTCGAGCATCGTGGTGGCATCCAGGGCGTTGAGCCCCAGGTACCGGAGCCGGCCCGGGAAGTCTATCTGCTTCAGCGCAAGGCCTCGAAAGTGGGTAAGAACCTGGGCAAGACCACCGGCTGGATTCACCGGACTTCCCTAAAAAACCGTCAGGTTCAGATGGTGCCCGGTGTGACCTATCGTAAAATCGATGATGAGGGGCTGCATATAACGGTCACGCCGAAAGGCGCAGAGCAGGGCGAAGATCGTATGCTGCCCGTGGATACCATTATCGTCTGCGCGGGCCAGGAGCCGCTGCGCGAACTGCAAAGCGAACTCGAGGCAGCGGGCCTGCCAGTTCACCTGATTGGTGGCTCGGATGTGGCGGCTGAACTCGATGCCAAGCGAGCGGTCAACCAGGGCAGTCGCCTGGCAGCAGAGCTTTAAGCGCAAACACGATCACAAATCGTTGCACTTTTTCCCTGTGCAGAAACGATTGTCTGGCTAGACTAATAGCTTTGAGTCTGTCAGCTTGCGTCTTCGCCCCGGCTCCGGGAGGCTGGGGTTGAAGAGGCCGGCACCACGATCGGATGGAACATCTCTCAGTGTTCTGTCGTGTGGTGTCGAGTCGTTGAACTTTGGAGAACGTGCAATGGTGTCTGCCGACCAGGCAACCGATGGTTATTCGGCGGTATTTTTTGTGGAAGGAAGCCAGGTGGCTCGCGAAATGCGGGCCACGGAATTCGGCGCTTTCCTGGATGGCTACGTTGGGCTGTCCGATCTTGCCGAAACCGATGTCAGGGCTGTTCTGGTTGAGTTGAGTCCCGATCTTCGGGTTCAGGCACTCGTGTTCTTCCGAATCTGGTTTGATGAGGAGGGCAGGGCAGACAGTCACTGGAACCTGCCGATTGAAGAGCTCGCCAGGCAAGGCGCCAAGGGGCCGGACATGGGCGGTGGTCCGATCCGGCTGGTTTGCCGAAGCCAATGCCCCGATCCCAAGTTCAAGGAGGATCTTTGGGACCCGGACATGACCCCGGGGAATAATCATTTCCAGGCCATTCGCAAGGCAGTAGAGGCCAATAGCCTTAAATTCCGCAAAGTTGAGCCGGTACAGGAAGAGAATATTCCGGTTCTGAGTGAGCAGGCAGAAGATTCTTCGGAGCGCGAAGAGGCCGCAGCCGCCGCCGACCGTTCCCGCCTGGCGCAGTTGATTCGTGAGCAACGCCTGCGGATCAAGACCCTCCAGAGTGTCCACCGCGATGCGCTTTCGGATATCCAGCGAGAGCACCGGCTGGAGGTCCAGGGGTTACGCAGTGATATTGCGGATCTCGAGCAGAAATACGAACGCCAGCGCCTCAGTAATGAGCAGCTCAAGAAGCGACTTTCCGAAAGAAACGAGCAGTACCTCGCCATGCAGGAGCAGATGGCCGCGGTAGGTGAGGAGAAACAGCGGGAGGATTCAAACGCGGGTGCCGAGCTCCTGCTCCTCAGGGAGCAGCTGGAGCGGCGTCAGCGTGAACTCGAGCTGAGAGACGAGAAGATTGTCGCTCTCGAGGAAGAGAACCACGAGCTGAGAAACCGCGAACCTCCGGAAGACTCCATCATGGACCACCTGCAGCGCCAGGCGGTGTTCCTGGTGGCCTACCAGCCAGGCGTCGGTCACGTAACGCTGCCCTTCAAGGACATTGAGACCTACTTCAGCAACCCCACCGCCTATGCCGCGGAACGCTGCGGCATGAATGAACCCGCCTATCGTGAATGGCTGGATCACTATGAAAATCCTGTGTGCACCCACAAGGGCAATGATGGCAAACCCTGCGGTGAGCCTATCCTGCGGGTAAGCCAACCCTCGGAATTCCGCCCGGGCGTTGACGATCGGTGTGAGAAACACCAGGCCTGAGGTTCGAACTTTTTCAGTATCGGGGTGACTTTCGTTAAACTGTACGCCAGATTGTCACCGGGGTAACGGTTTCGTTGGTCCCCGCCGCATCCCGACATCACAGGAAACTTCATGGATCAGTTCAGGAACATTGGTGTAATTGGCCGAATGGGCAGTGTGAAAGTGGTTGAATCACTGCGCCAGCTCAAACAGTACCTGATCACCAACAATTACCACGTCATTCTTGAAGAAGACACAGCCAGCATGCTGCCAGGGCATGGCCTGCAGGTGGCCAGCAAAAAGCTTCTGGGCGAAATCTGTGATCTGGTCATCGTGGTTGGCGGGGATGGCAGCCTTCTGGGCGCCGCCCGGGAGTTGGCCAAGTCCAAGATTCCCCTGCTTGGGGTGAACCGTGGGCGGTTGGGCTTCCTGACTGACATTTCGCCGTCCGATCTTGAGGAGCGCCTGGGCAAGGTTCTGGAAGGCGAGTACATGGAGGAGACGCGGTTCCTGCTGGATGGCAATGTTGAGCGCAACGGCCAGCCCCTGGGGTTTGGTACGGCCCTGAACGATGTCGTACTGCATCCCGGTAAATCCACCCGGATGATTGGCTTTGACCTCTTCATCGACGGCCATTTCGTGTACAGCCAGCGTTCGGATGGCCTGATTGTCTCTACGCCGACAGGGTCTACCGCCTATTCGCTGTCTGCCGGTGGTCCGATTATGCACCCGAAGCTGGACGCCATTGTTCTGGTGCCCATGTTTCCCCACACTCTCAGTAGCCGGCCGATCGTTGTCGATGGCAAGAGTGAAATCAAACTGGTGATCGGGGAGACCAATGAAACCTATCCGCAAATCAGCTTTGACGGCCAGATGAACATTGCCTGCGCGCCAGGCGATATCATTCGCATTACCAAAAAGCCGTTCAAGATCCGGTTGATTCACCCCACAGACCATAATTTCTACGCCACCTGCCGTGACAAGCTTGGCTGGGCTAGTGAAATATCAGCGAGTTGATCATGGCTGCGACAAAACCGACCGCAAACCGCGGTTACGACATCATTGGCGACATTCACGGCTGTGCCAATACCCTGGCCCGATTGCTGGACCAGATGGGCTATCGGAAGATCAACGGGGTCTACCAGCACCCCCGTCGTCAGGCGATCTTCATCGGCGATATCATTGATCGTGGCCCACGCATCCGTGAAGCCCTGCACCTTGTGCGCGATATGGTGGAACATGGTTCGGCCCGAATTGTCATGGGCAACCATGAGTACAATGCCCTGGGTTACTGTACGCGGGCGCGCCCGGGCAGCGGCAAAACCTTCCTGCGCGAGCACAACGCGCGTCACGACCGCCTGATCCGCGAGACTCTCGAGCAGTTCGAAGCGCACCCCTACGAGTGGAATGAGTTTCTCGAGTGGTTCTACACCATACCGCTGTTCATCGACGACGAGGATTTCCGCGTTGTGCACGCGTGTTGGGATGGCGACCTGATCGAGAAATTCAAGCAGTCGCAGGGTGGTGCGTGCATTGATGAGGATTTCCTGCACGCCTCTGCCGCCATCGAGTCTTTTGCCGGGCAGGTTATGGATACCCTTTTGAGGGGGACGGATCTGCGGCTCCCCCGGGGAATGACCATCACCGGTCGGGATGGCTATGTGCGCGAGTTTTTCCGAACCAAGTTCTGGGCCGACGATCCTCATACCTATGCCGATGTTGTCTTCCAGCCGGACCCGTTGCCACCGGAAGTGGCAAGCCGCGTATTGACGGAAAGCGAGCGAAAGCAGCTGATCAGTTATCCTCTCGATGCGCCCCCGGTTTTTGTCGGGCATTACTGGATGGAAGGAGAGCCGGCGCCGCTCAAATCCAATGTCGCGTGCATCGACTACAGTGCCGTGAAGTACGGGCGGTTGGTCGCTTACCGAATGGATGGTGAGCGGGCACTTTCCCGGGACAAATTTGTCTGGGTTGATGTGGAAAGACCGGAGCAAGCGGATTATCCCAATAGCGAGGACAGTCTCGCACGCTAGACCGAGCGTTGTGGCTGAATCATTTCCGGAGGCGGAGTAAACGGTGTACCGAGTCAAGCAATTGGATACCACGGTAAACCTGGCGGGCTTCAGCCGTTGGCTGAACGGTCAGGGTGTGGCCCACCGCATCACGGAAGAGGGCGGGTTCCAGGTGCTCTGGCTGGAAGATCCCGCCCATGCGGAACCCGTGCTCTCGGCCCTTGACCGTTTTATGGCGGAACCGGAGATCAGGGAAGCGGTGGATCGTCAGAACCGCTCGCCGGTGTTTGTTGGTGGCCGCTGGCAACCTTCTCCGCGTCATGCGCCGCTAGTGCTGGGGATTATCGTGTTTGCGGTAGCCATGGTCTGGCTCACGGCCATGGGGCAGAATGAGCTGGCGGCCAGCCTGATGGTGATCGACCCCCGGGATTACGACTGGAGCACCATGGCCGGCCGCATTGAAGCGCTGACAGCGACGCTGGCAAGCGGCCAGGTCTGGCGGCTGCTGACGCCGGATTTTCTGCACTTCAGCTGGACCCACATCATTTTCAATTCGGTCATGCTCTGGTTTCTGGGTAGCCAGATCGAGTGGTTTGATGGTCGCGCCCGGCTAATCATGCTGTTTGTGATCACTAGCCTGATTTCCAACGGCCTGCAGTATTTTGTCTCGGGCCCGTTGTTCGGTGGGCTATCGGGAGTGGTTTATGGGATTCTGGGCTATTGTTGGCTCAGCCAGCGATCGGCACCGAGGTTTCAGTTTCCACCTGCGTTGGTAACCTTTGCCGTTGCGTGGATGGTCATCGGGTTTACCCCGCTGCCGGAAATGATCGGGCTCGGGCGTATGGCCAACGAGGCGCACCTGGGCGGATTCGTTGCCGGCCTGGCCCTTGCGGTGGTTTTGCCCGTAAAAGGCAGAAGGGGCGCATAAAAAAGCCCCGCCAGAGGCGGGGCATTAAAAGAGCTTTTAGCTCCTGATGAGAGAGACCAAATGATACGACCGTCGTCATTTGGTGAATTAATGATAATCATTATCGTTTGATGCTGTCAAACGGTTCCGCCATATTTTTAATGAACGTTTTTTCAGGAGAGCGGGATGACTTACGAAGAACTGATCGAGCGACTGGATCCCAATGTCTACCGGAGCCTCCGGCAGTCAATTGAACTCGGCAAATGGCCTGATGGCCGAAAACTGACGCCCGAACAGCGTGAAATCAGCCTGGAAGCGGTGATCTACTACGAGAACCTTCACAACATTCCTGAAGAAGAGCGTACTGGCTACCTGGATCGGGGCAGCAAAGCCGGTACCGCCTGCGATCCTTCGGTGCAGCGCAAGCAGGATAAAGACGATATGGACCCCAGCCAGTTTGTCGAGGTCAAGTCTTGAGCGAACTGATTGATGTCACCGGCCGGCTCCGGAAAATGCCGGCGGAGGCCGGAAACCCGGTGGCCTATTCCATTGCCGTTGGCGATACCCGTATCCCTCTTAATGATCTGATCGGCAGGCCTTTGCGCCTGGATTTTGATGGCGTGATTCGCTGTATTCATTGCGACAGGAAAACCAACAAAAGCTTTAATCAGGGTTTTTGTTACCCCTGTTTCCGCAAGCTTGCCGCTTGTGACAGCTGCATCATGAGTCCGGAGAAGTGCCACTATCATCTTGGTACCTGCCGTGAGCCCGAGTGGGGTGAAACCCATTGCATGGTGGAGCATGTGGTGTACCTTGCGAACTCGTCGGGTCTCAAGGTTGGTATTACCCGGGCGTCCCAGGTGCCAACACGGTGGATTGACCAGGGGGCTGTTGACGCTATACCGATGGTGCGCGTTGCAACGCGATACCTCGCAGGCCTTGTGGAAGTTGCCTGTAAGGCTCACGTCGCCGATCGGACCAACTGGCGGGCCATGCTCAAGGGCGATGTCCCGGAACTCGATCTGGTGGATGAGCGGCAGCGGATGCTTGGGCTGATATCCGACGACCTTGAGTCGCTCAGGCAGGCCCACGGTCAGGACTCCATTCGGGAAGTTGACGAGCAGGGGCTTGGCCTGAGCTATCCTGTCCAGGTCTGGCCAGCCAAGATCAAAACCCATAACCTCGACAAATCGCCGGAAGTCGAGGGCGTACTTGAGGGCATCAAGGGGCAGTACCTTATTCTGGATACCGGTGTGATCAATATTCGGAAGTTCACCGGTTATGAAGTCCGCTTCCGGGTCATGGAAGGCTGATAGCGCCTTTCCCGGCAAATCTTGTCATGCCTGTGGGTACTGTATGCCAGTGCCCGCCGGCCGCGAATTCTGGAGAAAACCCATGCGTACCAGCCAGCCACAAACCATATATCTGAGCGATTACAAGGTACCTGCGTATCTGGTCGACACTGTAGACCTGCGATTCGAGCTTTTTGAGGATGGCGCACGGGTGCACAGCACCCTCGAACTCCGCCGGAACCCGGAATCGGATGAGACGGCGGCGCCTCTGGAGCTCGATGGTGACAGTCTGACGCTCGAATCCGTCGCTCTGAACGGCGCTGAGCTGGCCGCTGGTGATTATGAAGATCGGGGCGATCAGTTGGTGGTTCGCTCGGTGCCGGAACAGTTCACTTTGACAGTCGTCACCTGGATCGAGCCGCAGAACAATACCCGTCTGGAAGGGCTTTACAAGTCCTCGGGCATGTTCTGCACCCAGTGCGAGGCTGAAGGGTTCCGCTGCATCACATTCTTCCCGGACCGCCCGGACGTGATGGCGCGTTTCCGCACTCGCATAGAAGCCAACAAGGACGCCTATCCGGTTCTCCTCTCCAATGGTAATGACGTCGAAAAAGGCGAGCTGGAAAACGGCCGTCATTTTGTTACCTGGGAAGATCCGTTCCCCAAGCCCTGTTACCTCTTCGCCCTGGTGGCCGGAGATCTGGTTGAGAAAAGGGACACGTTTTCCACGTGCTCTGGCCGCGACATCGATCTGCGCATGTATGTGGAGCCCCGTAACGCCGAGAAATGCGATCACGCCATGGACTCGCTGAAGCGTTCCATGCGCTGGGATGAGGAAGTCTATGGTCGTGAGTACGACCTCGATATTTTCATGATTGTGGCGGTAGACGACTTCAACATGGGCGCCATGGAGAACAAGGGGCTCAACATCTTCAACTCGTCCTGTGTTCTGGCCAGCCAGGAAACCGCTACGGACTTGGCGTTCCAGCGCATTGAGGCCATCGTCGCCCACGAATATTTCCACAACTGGTCAGGTAACCGGGTCACCTGCCGCGACTGGTTCCAGCTCAGCCTGAAAGAGGGCTTTACCGTTTTCCGGGATTCCCAGTTCTCGGCAGACATGGGTTCGCCGACTGTGAAGCGGATTGAGGATGTCACGCTGCTGCGTACCGCCCAGTTTGCTGAAGATGGAGGCCCGATGTCGCATCCGGTGCGGCCGGCTTCCTACATGGAAATCTCCAACTTCTACACCCTGACCATTTATGAGAAAGGTGCAGAGGTCGTACGCATGATCCATACCCTGCTGGGGCCGGACATGTTCCGCAAGGGCAGTGACCTGTATTTCAAGCGCCACGATGGCCAGGCCGTCACAACCGATGATTTTGTAAAAGCCATGGAGGATGCCTCCGGCCGTGATCTGAGCCAGTTCCGTCTGTGGTACGAGCAGGCCGGCACGCCGGTGTTGGCCATTTCGGACGACTTTGACGCGGAGACAGGTGTGTACCGCCTGACTATTGAGCAAAGCATTCCGGATACCCCGGGCCAGACCAACAAAAAACCCCAGCACATCCCGTTTGCGCTGGGTCTGCTTGGACAGGATGGCCAGCCCCTGCCGTTGCAGCTTGAATCCGGAGATTCGGGTGCGCCGACGGAGCGGGTGCTTGAGCTGACCGAAGCCGTCCACACGTTCGAATTCCATGGCGTCGAATCCAGACCTGTGCCATCACTTTTGCGGCACTTCTCCGCGCCGGTTCGGGTTCGCTACAACTGGAGCCGAGAACAGCTGCTCTTCCTGATGAGCCATGATCCGGACGGTTTCAACCGCTGGGATGCGGGCCAGAGACTGGCCGTCGATGTCATCCAGTCACTGGTCGGAGCGCCGGACGATGCGGACATCGAACCAAGACTGGTTGAGGCTTATCGCAAGCTGATTTCCGACACCGATCTGGATCAGGCCCTGGTGGCGAAAATGCTACAGCTTCCTTCGGAAGCGTACCTGATTGAGCTTACCGAAAACGCCGATGTGCCAGCCATTCACCGGGCTCGTGACTCAGTGCTGCGGCACCTGGCCGGTGCCCTGAAAGGCGAGCTGATTGATTGCTACCAGCGCCAACAGGACAGTGGTCCCTACGAGGTGACGCCGGAGGCCATTGCCCGTCGTAGCCTGCGCAATACCGCTTTGGCCTGGTTGCTGATGATTGATGACGAGGAGGGTCGGGGCCTGGCTGTGAGCCAGTTGAACGCTGCTGACAATATGACCGATCGCATGGGTGCTTTGCGTGCGCTCGTCAATTCGGGCTTTGAGGCTGATCGCCGGCAGGCGCTTGATCACTTCTATGATCGGTTCCAGGAAGATCCGCAGGTTGTTGAACAGTGGTTCTCTGTGCAGGCGTCCAGTGATCAGGCCGGGCAGTTGGCGGACATCCGTAAGCTTCTGGAGCATCCGGCGTTCGACTGGAAAAACCCCAACAAGATTCGCTCTGTGGTGGGTGCGTTTGCGGGTCAGAATCTGGCTGCTTTCCACAAGCCTGACGGTTCTGGTTATGAATTCCTGGCGGATCAGGTCTGCCGCCTGGACGACAGCAACCCGCAGATTGCTGCGCGCCTGGTGACGCCGCTTACCCGATGGAGAAAGTTTGCGCCCGCGTACAGCGCTCAGATGAAATCTGCCCTGGAGCGTATTCGCGACAAATCCGGATTGTCCCGGGATGTTTATGAGGTGGTGCACAAGAGCCTCGCGGAGTGAAGCCAGATACAAAATCGCACTTTCGGTCGATAGACTTTAGTCTGGGATCGGGTAATCTGGAGTAAGGTCTGTAATTCCATCAGACGACAATAAAAAAGCCTCCGCAGAGGCTTCCAGACGCACTTAAGGTTTCACAATGATGTATAACAAAAATGCGATTCTCGGCGGCCTGCTGGCTTTCTCCGTGGCATCAGCGCCTGCGTGGGCGGCGGTCTCCGCCAGTGAAGCGGCCCGTCTGGGCCAGGAGTTGACACCCTTTGGCTCGCCCAAGGCCGGCAACAGCGCCGGAACCATTCCGGCCTGGACCGGAGGCTTGACAGAGCCGCCTCCCGGCTATGAGGGAAGCGGACAGCACCACATTAATCCGTTCCCGGATGATGAAGTCCTTTTTACCATTACGCCTGCCAACATGGATCAGTATGAGGAGTACCTCACTGACGGTGTGAAGGCGATGCTCGAAACCTACCCGACCACATTCCGTGTGCCCGTTTACCAGTCCCGTCGTACCCATGCGGTCCCTGATTGGGTGGCTGAGAATACCCGTGAAAACGCGGTAAGCGCGGAGATTGTTGGCCAGGGCGAAGGCCTGGACGGAGCCTTTGGCGGTTACCCATTCCCGATCCTGCACGGCAATGACGAGCAGAAGGCCTGGCAGGCGGTCTGGAACCACCTGACCCGCTGGCGGGGCGTGAATATAACCCGTCGCTCCAGTGAGGTGGCAGTCCAGACCAACGGTGACTACTCGCTGGTTACCTCTCAACAGGAAGCCTTCTTCAACTACTACAACCCGGAAGGCGGTGAAGAAGATCTGGATAACGTGATCTTCTACTACCTGTCGTTTACCCAGTCACCACCCCGCCTTGCCGGTGGCGCCATTCTGATTCATGAGACCCTGAATCAGATCATCAATCCCCGGAATGGTTGGGGCTACAACGCCGGTCAGCGTCGGGTACGTCGGGCGCCAAACCTGGGGTACGACTCCCCGATTGCAGCGGCTGACAACCTCCGGACCGCAGATGATACCGATATCTTCAACGGGGCCCTGGATCGCTATAACTGGAATTACGAAGGCAAGCGGGAAATCTACATCCCCTACAACAATTACCGAATTGGGGAAAAAGGTCTTCCTTACGAGGAAATCCTCGGTATCTCCCATCTGAATCCGGACCTCACCCGCTGGGAGCTTCACCGTGTGCACGTGGTAGAAGCCACACTGAAAGACGGTGAGCGCCATATCTATGGCAAGCGCCGCTTCTATATCGACGAGGACAGCTGGAACACGGTTCTGCTGGATCAATACGACGGTCGCGGCGAACTCTGGCGTGTCACGATGGGGCTGCCGAAAAATTATTATGAACTTCCAGGTGTGTGGACGGTTCTTGACGTCTATCATGACCTTCAGGCCCGTCGTTATCATGTACTCGGTTTGGACACAGAAGAGGCCAATACCCGCGTGTTCACCAATGAGGTCCCGAACAAGCGTTACTTCTCGCCGGCTTCCCTGCGCCGCAGGAGTGTTCGCTAACGCACTGTTGGCCGAGGGATGCGTCCCCGCCCACAGGAAGTGGCGACCCGACATACCGGCAATCGTAAGGTTGCCGGTATGTTTACAGTTATTCCCGGCTTTGCCGGTCAGAGACACAGTTCAATACAACATAATAGGCAATCTGAATGGCTAAAAGGTTGATGTGCAAGACTCTGGGCGCTGCCTGCCTTGGACTTTCCATGGTCTGGTCTGCCCCTGCAGCGTTTGCGCTTGCAGATATCATCGAAACCCCGGCCCGGCCGACGGATCTGGCCCCGGAAAATCTTCTCACCGATGCGACCCGGGTTGGGGATCGCATTGTGGCCGTGGGAGAACGCGGCCATATCATCTACTCGGATGATGAGGGGAAAACCTGGGTTCAGGGTGAGGTACCTGTTTCTGTGACCCTGACAGGGATCGATTTTGGCTCCGACAGCCATGGCTGGGCCGTGGGCCACAGCGGCGTTGTCCTCCATACCAGCGACGCCGGGGCCACCTGGGACCTTCAGATTGACGGTATCCGCGCCATGGAACTGGCCATTGAGAGCCGGGAAGAGCAGATTGCCGCCATGGAGGAGCGCATCGAAGAAGCGCCCGAAGAAGAGAAAGAGGATCTCGAGTGGGCACTGGACGACCTTTACTTTGCCCTCGAGAACATTCAGGCGGATATGGACATTGGTCCAGTTAACCCGCTGCTGGATGTCTGGTTTGAAAACGAGAACCGCGGTTTTGTGGTAGGCGCTTACGGTATGTTCCTGCGCACCATGGACGGTGGTGAGACCTGGAAAGACTGGGCGCCAAGAATTGATAACCGGCAGAACTTCCATCTCAATGGCATTACCCGGATCACGGGTGGTGCACTGGTGGTCGTTGGTGAAGCCGGTCAGATACATGTCTCTGTAGACGGTGGTGAGACCTTTGAGCGCCGTGAGGCGCCTTATGAAGGCTCCCTGTTCGGTGTCATCGGTACAGGCCGGGTGAACGAGATGCTCGCCTTCGGCCTTCGTGGCAACATGCTGTTCTCTTCAGACCTCGGCAGAAGCTGGCGGATGGTCCCCAATTCAGCTGGGGCTACGCTCAACGACGGCGTCGTTTCGGAAGATGGTCGTATCACCCTGGTAGGTAATAGTGGTGCGGTACTGATGAGCACCAATGGCGCCGAAACCTTCCGCGAGCATTTCAGAAGTGATCGTGAAGGTGTCATGAGCGCGGTGCCTATCTCAGGAACAGACCTGCTGATTGTCGGCGAAGGTGGCGTAAAAATCACAGACGCCCGTGGAAGAAACCTTCAATAACGCCCTGATGTGGCAACAACCGAACGAATAATAGAGGGGCTTTTGAATGTCCAACCCTAAGCATGACAAGGGCGAGCACTATCTGACCACGCCCAAGGCCGAACCCTTTCTCGAAAGGCTGATCTTCAATAATCGGCCAATCATTCTTGTCGTCTTCGCCGTGTTGACGCTGTTTCTGGGGTATAACGCCGTCAAGATCCAGCCGGATGCCAGCTTCGAGCGAATGATTCCGCTTGAGCATCCCTACATTGTAAATATGCTTGAGCACCGGGATGATCTTGAAAACCTCGGTAACTTCGTTCGTATCGCCGTCGAGGTAGAAGAGGGCGATATTTTCACCCAAGAGTACATGGAAACCCTGAAGCAGATCACCGACGAGGTTTTTTATCTCAACGGCGTGGATCGTTCGGGTCTCAAATCCCTCTGGACGTCGAATGTCCGCTGGGTTGAGGTTACCGAACAGGGTTTTCAGGGTGGCACTGTCATACCGGACGGCTATGACGGCTCCCGGGACAGTCTGGAGAAGCTTCGCCAGAACGTTCTTCGTTCCAACGAAGTCGGGCGCCTGATCTCTGATAACTTCCAATCAACGATCGTTTACGCGCCGCTGTACGAGAAGAATCCGGAGACCGGTGAGGCTCTGGACTACGGCGAATTTTCCCGTCAGCTTGAAGAAAAGATTCGTGAAAAGTACGAAGAACAGAACCCGAACATCAAGATTCATATAGTCGGTTTCGCCAAGAAGGTCGGCGATCTGATTGAGGGGATTGGTTCTATTGCCTGGTTTGCAGGGATTACCATTCTGCTGACCACGCTGCTTCTGTTCTGGTACTCGCGGGCTATTGCCGGCACCCTGGTTCCTGTCTTTACCTCAATCATTGCAGTGTTCCTGCAGTTGGGTACGCTTCGGCTGCTGGGCTACGGGCTGGATCCTTATTCGGTGCTGGTGCCATTCCTGGTGTTTGCGATTGGTATCAGTCACGGCGTTCAGATTGTGAATGCCATGGCGGTTGAAGCTGCCAAGGGCTTTGATGCGGTGACCGCTGCGCGCCTGGCTTTCCGTGCTCTTTACATTCCGGGCATGCTGGCTCTGATTTCGGATGCCTTTGGTTTCCTGACCCTGTTCTTTATCGAGATCGACGTTATCCGGGACCTGGCTGTTGCCGCAGGTATTGGTGTGGCGTTCGTGATCTTCACCAACCTGGTTTTGCATGTATTGATTATGTCCTATGTCGGTATCTCCAAAGGGGGTATTCGTCACGTGCAGAATCACGGCGAAAAACAGGATCGGAAATGGCGTGTTTTGTCCTACTTCTCCCATCCGGGCGTTGCGCCAATTTCGTTGTTGATTGCTGTAATTGGTCTCGGTCTTGGTCTTTATTACAAGCAGGACCTGAAGATTGGCGACCTGGATCAGGGTGCGCCTGAGCTTCGTGCGGACTCCCGCTACAACAAGGACAATGCCTACATCATCAATAATTACTCGACCAGTGCGGATGTATTGGTGGTGATGGTCAAAACACCGGAAGAGCAGTGCACGCAGTATAATGTGCTGCGGGCCATGGATACTCTGCAGTGGGAGCTTCAGAACACGCCGGGCGTTCAGTCTTCGGTATCACTTGCAGATGTTTCCAAGATGGTGACCAAGGCTCTGAACGAGGGCAACTGGAAGTGGTATGAGATCTCCCGCAACCAGACCATTATCAATGCGTCCATTCGTGAGGCGCCTGCCGGGTTGATCAACACTGATTGCAGCCTGACGCCAGTACTGGTCTTCCTTGAGGACCACAAGGCAGAAACTCTGGAAACCGTCGTTGAGCGCGTCGAACAGTTTGCCGGGAACAACAGCACTGATGAGCACAGGTTCCTGCTAGCGGCGGGTAACGCCGGTGTCGAGGCCGCTACTAACGAGGTTATCTCCGGCGCCAAGGATAAGATGCTGATCCTCGTTTACAGTGTGGTGAGTTTGCTGTGCTTCGCGACCTTCCGTTCGATCCGTGCGGTGCTGTGTATCGTGATACCTCTGGGACTGACTTCGATCCTCTGTGAGGCAATCATGGCGGTATCCGGCATTGGTATCAAAGTGGCGACCCTGCCGGTTATTGCCCTGGGTGTCGGTATAGGTGTCGACTACGGCATTTATATCTACAGCAAGCTGGAGAAATACCTGCTTGAAGGCAAAACGCTTCAGGAGGCTTACTACGAGACCCTGCGCTCCACTGGTAAGGCGGTTATGTTTACCGGTGTGACTCTGGGTCTGGGTGTTGTCACCTGGATATTCTCGCCAATCAAGTTCCAGGCCGACATGGGCTTCCTGCTGTTCTTCATGTTCCTCTGGAACATGGTTGGAGCCATCTGGCTGTTGCCGGCCCTGGCCCGGTTCCTGCTGCGGCCGGATCAGATGCTTGCCAAGGCTCGAGCTGCGAAATAACATTCGCACCGACCTGCAAAAAAGCCCGCTTTGCGGGCTTTTTTGTTGTCTGGTCAACCGGTTAGCGAGCTAATCCATACTTTATTTATGGTGTGAAGTGGTCTATGTTTTATGGTGATCGTACGTCTTGCCCGCTCCCGAAGCGGGCGCCGAATTACAATGAACAGAAAAAAGGAAGAACTCACATGACACTGAAACTTAAAGCCTCCGCATTCGCTGTCGCTGCCGCAGTCAGCCTGGGCGCTGCTTCAACCTCCGTTTCCGCCCAGGAGCAGCGCTTCGTGACCATCGGCACCGGCGGTGTAACCGGCGTTTATTACCCGGCTGGCGGTGCTATCTGTCGTCTGGTGAACATGGACCGTAAAGAGCACGGTATTCGCTGCTCTGTGGAGAGTACCGGTGGTTCCGTCTACAACCTGAATGCCATCCGCCAGGGCGAGCTCGATCTGGCAGTTGCCCAGTCCGACTGGCAGTACCATGCCTACAATGGCACCAGCCAGTTCAAGGATGATGGTGCTAACAAAGATCTCCGCGCGGTCTTTTCTCTGCATCCGGAACCGTTCACTGTTGTTGCCAGCAAGGGCTCAGGCATCAAAACCTTTGAAGACCTGGAAGGCAAGCGGGTATCTGTCGGCAACCCCGGTTCAGGGCAGCGCGCCACTGCTGAAGTCCTGATGGATGAGATGGGCTGGACGCTGGACAAGTTCTCACTGGCTGCCGAAATCAAGGCCGCGGAGCAGTCCCAGGCCCTGTGTGACGGTAACATTGATGCCTTCTTCTACACGGTTGGCCACCCCTCTGGTGCAATCAAGGAAGCGACCACCTCCTGTGACAGTGTACTGGTTAACGTTGATAACGCTGCCACACAGAAGCTGATCGACGAAAACCCGTACTATCGTAAGGCAGTCATCCCTGGTGGTATGTATCGTGGCAGTGACGATGACGTTACCACCTTCGGCGTTGCGGCAACCTTTGTGTCATCCACTGATGTGCCCGATGACGTTGTTTACGCGGTTGTGAAGGCTGTTTTCGAGAACTTCGACAGCTTCAAGCGCCTGCATCCTGCATTTGCCAACCTGAACAAGGAAGAAATGGTCTCTGATGCCCTGAGTGCGCCTCTGCACCCGGGTGCTGCCAAGTACTACAAAGAAGCTGGTCTGATCGACTGATCTGCCTGCACTCCGTCACAGCGGGCTCAAGCCCGCTGTGACGCCCTTTCAGAGATTGATTTTTACGTACGGGACTAATTTATGGCGACGAGCGATCCGGCTAACGGAGCTGGTGCTGGTGGTAGCAGTAATGTAGACCAGATCCTGCAGACTGAAACCGGGGGCAGGGCGACCAGCGGATATGCTGCGGTTATTCTTTTTATCGTTCCCCTGGTGTGGTCGTTGTTTCAGCTCTGGATTGCGTCACCGCTGCCCTATATCTTCAATTTCGCAATCTTTAATTCCACGGAAGCGCGCTCGATCCATCTTGCGTTTGCCGTTTTCCTGGCGTTTTCTGCCTTCCCGATGATCAAGGGGCGGCATGTAAATATCGTCCCCATCTATGACTGGATTCTGGCGCTTGTTGCCGCTTTCTGCGCCTCATACCTCTACGTTTTTTACGAAGAGCTTTCAACGCGGCCCGGCGCGCCGATCACCCAGGATCTGTGGGTTGCGCTTATCGGTCTCGTGCTTTTGCTGGAAGCCACGCGTAGGTCGCTCGGGCTCCCGCTGACTATCGTTGCTGCGGTCTTCATCACATACTCGATTGCCGGCCCCTATATGCCGGATGTGATTGCCCATAAAGGCGTGAGCCTCAGTAAGCTGGCGTCGCACCAGTGGTTGGGCACTGAGGGCGTGTTTGGCGTTGCACTTGGGGTTTCCACGAGCTTCGTCTTTCTGTTCGTGTTGTTTGGCGCGCTGCTTGAGAGAGCAGGCGCCGGTAATTACTTTATTAAAGTCGCCTATGCCATGTTGGGGCATATGCGTGGTGGTCCCGCCAAAGCTGCGGTGGTTTCCAGTGGTTTAAGCGGCGTTATTTCCGGTTCGTCTATTGCCAACGTCGTCACTACCGGCACGTTCACCATTCCGCTGATGAAGCGGGTTGGTTTTCCGGCTACCAAGGCCGGCGCAGTGGAAGTGGCCGCATCAACCAACGGCCAGCTGACACCTCCCATCATGGGCGCGGCCGCTTTCCTGATGGTCGAATATGTGGGTATCTCCTACCTGGAGGTCATCAAGCACGCCATCCTCCCTGCGATGATTTCCTATGTGGCACTGATTTATATCGTGCACCTTGAGGCCTGCAAGCTGAACATGCAGGGCATTGAGCGTCTCAACAAGCCGACTCTTGCCCAGCGGATGCTGAATTGGGTCGTTATCCTCATCGGCCTGAGTGTGCTGACCCTGGTGGTGTATTACGGGATCGGCTGGACGAAAACGCTTTTCGGTGAAGCGGCGATGTGGGTGTTGGCACCTTTGCTGGTGCTGATCTATATCGGCCTGGTTGGCTATGCCACCCGATTTCCGGAACTCGAGGAAGACGATCCGGATAAGGACATGGGCGAATTGCCGCCGGTTGGCCCAACTGTAAAGACCGGGCTGTACTTTCTTCTGCCCGTTGTAGTGCTGGTCTGGTGCCTTACTGTTGAGCGTTTCTCGCCACAGCTGTCGGCGTTCTGGGCCACGCTGTTCATGATTTTCATTGTTGTTACACAGCGACCGTTGAAGGCCTTTTTCTACAAGCACGGCAACTTCCTCACTGCGTTCAAGGATGGCGTGTTTGATCTTGCGCATTCGCTCGCCACCGGTGCCCGAAACATGGTGGGTATTGGCGTGGCAACTGCCACCGCCGGTATCGTGGTGGGTACGGTTACCCTGACCGGTATTGGCCTGGTGATGACCGAATTTGTCGAGTTCCTGTCTGGCGGCAACCTGCTGCTGATGCTGATCTTCACGGCCATTATCAGCCTGATCCTCGGCATGGGTTTGCCGACCACTGCCAACTACATCGTTGTGTCCACGCTGATGGCGCCGGTAATCGTCACTCTGGGCGCCCAGAATGGGCTGATCGTGCCGCTGATTGCGGTGCATCTGTTTGTGTTCTACTTTGGCATTCTGGCGGACGATACGCCGCCCGTGGGGTTGGCGGCTTATGCCGCCGCTGCCATATCCGGCGCCGATCCCATACGAACGGGTATCCAGGGCTTCACCTACGACATCCGTACGGCGATCCTCCCGTTCATGTTTATTTTCAATACCCAGTTGTTGCTCATTGGGTTGACCGGATGGTTTGACCTGCTGGTTACGATCTTCAGTGCAGTCACTGCGATGCTGGTCTTTTCCGCGGCCACGCAGGGGTTCTGGTTTACCAAGAGCTATAAGTGGGAATCGCTGTTATTGCTGCTGATTACGTTCACCATGTTCCGGCCCGGCTTCTGGTGGGATATGGTTTACCCGCCCACGGCAGATCGGCCCGGCGCCGAGATCATGGAGTATGTTGAGGATGTGCCAGCAGACAAACCGATTGTCCTGAAGGCTTCCGGGATGACGATTGACGGCGACGAGGTGACCACCTATGTGCGGCTTGAGATTCCCGCTGGCGACACGCCCGAGCAACGTCTGATGGACGCCGGCCTTGAACTCAGCCCGGATGGCGAAAAGATGGCGGTAGACTTCGTTGGTTTCGGTAGCCCGGCGGAGGATGCTGGCATCCAGTTTGGCTGGACCATCGATGCCGTGCAGGTTGACCTGGAACGGCCGCCAAAAGAGCTGATGTTCATTCCTGCTCTGGTGTTACTCGGCCTTCTGGCGTTTGGTCAGTTGCGTCGGCGGGCCAGGGAGGAAGCCGCCGGCCAGCCAGCCTGACGCCACACCTGTCCGTGCAAACCCGGCATTAACCTGCCGGGTTTTTTTCTGTTAGACTTCGCCTCGAAGCGGCCCGCGGTTTGTATCGCGCCGTGCCGTCACCATGTGGTCTCTGGTATAGATCACCGCTGAGTAACCAACAGGAGCCTTTCATGCCCGTCGTAACCCTGCCCGATGGTAGCCATCGCAGTTTTGCCGAACCCGTAACCGTTCATGATGTCGCCGCCGATATCGGCGCTGGCCTTGCCAAAGCCGCCCTTGCCGGAAAGGTGGATGGCCAGCTCGTGGACACCAGTTATCGCATCGAAAACGATGCCGAGCTGGCAATCGTCACCGAGCGTGATGAAGACGGCGTTGATATCATTCGCCATTCTACGGCGCACTTGATGGCCATGGCTGTCCAGGAACTGTTTCCAGGAGCCCAGGTCACCATTGGCCCGGTTATCGACAATGGCTTCTACTACGACTTCAAGTACGACCGCCCGTTCACCAATGAGGATCTGGCGCGGATCGAGAAGCGGATGGAAGAGCTCTCCAAACAGGACTTGCCGGTTTCTCGCTCCATCATGTCCCGCGATGAGGCGATCAAGCTCTTTGAGGATATGGGCGAAGAATACAAGGTCCGTATCATTCAGGACATTCCCGGCGATGAGGACCTTTCATTTTACAGCCAGGGCGATTTTATCGACCTGTGCCGCGGTCCCCACGTTCCCAGCACCGGCAAGCTGAAGGCCTTCAAACTGACCAAGGTGGCCGGCGCGTATTGGCGTGGCGACACCAGCAATGAGCAGCTTCAGCGCGTGTACGGAACCGCCTGGGGTAACAAGAAAGATCTCAAAGCCTATTTGCACCGTCTGGAAGAGGCCGAGAAGCGGGATCACCGGAAGGTCGGCAAGAAGCTTGGCTTGTTCCATATGCAGGAAGAAGCACCGGGCATGGTTTTCTGGCACCCGGATGGCTGGTCGCTGTATCAGGAAGTTGAGCAATACATGCGCCGCAAGCAGCAGGAGCATGGCTACAAGGAGATCAAGACACCACAGGTGGTGTCACGGACCCTGTGGGAGAAGTCAGGGCACTGGGACAAGTTCAAGGACGACATGTTCACCACCGAGTCGGAGAAGCACGACTACGCCATCAAGCCCATGAACTGTCCCTGCCACGTGCAGGTCTTCAACCAGGGTCTGAAAAGCTACAAGGATCTGCCCCTGAGACTGGCGGAATTCGGCTCCTGCCACCGGAACGAGGCCTCCGGGGCGCTGCATGGACTGATGCGTGTTCGGGGCTTTACCCAGGACGATGCCCACATTTTCTGCGAAGAAGATTCTATTCAGCAGGAAGTCTCGGCATTTATTGAAATGCTGCACGAGATCTACACAGACTTCGGGTTTACCGAAATCCTGTACAAGCTCTCAACCCGTCCGGAAAAACGGGTTGGCTCCGATGAGGTCTGGGACAAGGCGGAAGCCGCCCTGGAAGAAGCGTTGAATCGCGAAGGGGTAGACTGGGAATTGCTGCCAGGCGAAGGCGCCTTCTACGGACCCAAAATCGAGTTCTCGCTGAAAGACTGTATCGGACGGGTATGGCAGTGTGGCACTATTCAGGTGGACTTCTCGATGCCGGGTCGTCTGGGTGCGCAGTATGTTGCCGATAATTCCGAGCGGAAGACCCCGGTCATGCTGCACAGGGCGGTATTGGGATCCTTTGAACGTTTTATTGGTATCCTGATCGAGGAATACGAAGGTGCATTCCCGACCTGGCTGGCGCCGACTCAGGTGGCTATCCTCAATATCACCGATAATCAGCGTGATTATTGTCAGAATCTGGCGAAAAAGTGGGATTCTTTGGGCTATAGGGTTAATGCTGACTTGAGAAACGAGAAGATCGGCTTTAAAATCCGCGAGCATACTCTTAACAAGGTTCCCTACCTTGTCGTTGTCGGTGACAAAGAAGTCGACAACAACGCCGTTGCGGTGAGAACCCGCAAGGGCGAAGATTTGGGAACTTTATCGCTTGAAGCGTTTGAGCAATTCTTAAGTGAAGATGTTGAACGCAAGGGCAAAACAAAGACGGAGATCTGATTATTAAACAGCGAGCGAATCGGGGTGGGCGCACACCAAAGGCGCCTATCAATGAGAATATTGACGCAACCGAAGTCCGACTGATTGACGCAGAAGGCAATCAGGTCGGTGTAGTACCAATAGAGGATGCTCTCAAGCAAGCAGAAGAGGCATCTCTTGACCTGGTCCAGGTTACGGATTCCGATCCGATCGTCTGTAAGATAATGGACTACGGCAAGAAAATCTTCGACGAGAAGAAGGCCAAGGCGGCTGCCAAGAAAAAGCAGAAGCAGACGCAGGTCAAAGAGCTTAAGTTCCGTCCAGGAACTGAAGAAGGGGATTATCAGGTCAAACTACGCAACCTGGTACGTTTCCTTGAAAACGGGGACCGCGGCAAAATCACTATCCGCTTCCGTGGCCGTGAGATGGCACACCAGGAAATTGGTATGCAGCTCATGCAGCGCATAGAAGCAGATATTGAAGAGCTTGCCCAGGTAGAGATGCGGCCGAAAATGGAAGGCCGGCAGATGACCATGGTTGTGGCGCCCCGCAAGAAGAAGTGAACCTGATCGGGTGCTTGTCCCCCGCGCATGCGGGGGATTTGTCGTTCAGGGGCACATTATTGTTTATTTAAAAATAGAATGCGGAGTTTTAAAAAATGCCTAAGATGAAAACCAAAAGCGGAGCCACCAAGCGGTTCAAGAAAACCGCCACCGGCTTCAAGCACAAGCAGTCCTTCACCAGTCACATCCTGACCAAGAAGAGCCCGAAGCGTAAGCGTCAGCTGCGCGGCACCAAGCTCATCGCCAAGTCGGATGTTGCATCTATCAAGCGTATGACCGCGTGCTGATCCAGCCGCGAGTATCATTCCTTAGAAAGTACAGGTAGAAGGATTAAAGTATGGCTCGTGTAAAACGTGGTGTGGTCGCACGCCGTCGTCACAAAAAGATTCTCAATCAGGCCAAAGGTTACTACGGCGCTCGTAGCCGGGTATTCCGTGTAGCCAAGCAAGCGGTTATCAAGGCCGGTCAGTACGCCTACCGTGACCGTCGTAACCGCAAGCGTGCTTTCCGCGCTCTGTGGATTGCCCGTATCAATGCTGGTGCCCGCGCTAACGGTCTGTCTTACAGCCGTCTGATCGCTGGTCTGAAAAAGGCTAACGTTGAAATCGATCGTAAGGTTCTGGCCGATCTGGCCATGAACGAGCAGCAGGCGTTTGCCGCTGTTGTTGAGAAGGCCAAAGCGTCCCTGTGATCGCTTAGCTCTTTCATCGATTGCTGATCGATATGGGCGTCTCATGATTTCATGACGGCGCCTCCTGATAGGGGAAGGGCACGCTCTTCCCCTATTTTTGTTTTTGAAGTTACGTTTTTAAGCACTTCCATTTCTGGTTTGGAGCAGGGTCAATGGAAAACCTGGAGCAACTGGTTCAGGACGGGCTGGCAGCAGTTGATAGCGCCGACAGCCTGCAGGCACTTGATCAAATTCGTGTTGAGTATCTTGGCAAGAAGGGTGTGATTACCCAGCAGGCGAAAACTCTGGGCAAGCTTTCTGCTGAGGAGCGCCCTGCCGCCGGCCAGAAAATCAATGAAGCCAAGGGGCAGGTCGAAGAAGCCATCAATGCCCGGCGAAGCGATCTTGAACGTGCCGCCATCGAGCAGAAACTTGCCAGTGAATCCATTGATGTGACTCTGCCTGGCCGTGGTCAGGACCTGGGTGGATTGCACCCGGTTACCCGCACCCTCCAGCGGATCGAGCATTTCTTCGCCCGGGCCGGCTATACCGTCGAGCAGGGGCCCGAGATCGAAGACGATTACCACAACTTCGAGGCCCTCAACATCCCTGGCCATCACCCTGCTCGCGCGATGCACGATACGTTCTATTTTAACCCGGGCACCCTGCTGCGAACTCACACTTCGCCGGTACAGATTCGAACCATGGAAGCGGGCAAGCCACCATTCCGGATGATCTGCCCGGGCCGGGTTTACCGCTGTGATTCGGATATGACGCACACCCCCATGTTCCACCAGGTGGAGGGGTTGCTGGTCGAGAAAAATGTCAGCTTCGCGGATCTCAAAAGTACTGTTGAAGAATTCCTGCGAGTGTTCTTTGAGCGGGACCTTCAGGTCCGCTTTCGGCCCTCCTATTTCCCGTTTACGGAGCCCTCCGCAGAAGTGGACATTGAATGGGGTCGGGAAGCCGATGGCAGCATCAAGTGGCTTGAAGTCATGGGTTGCGGAATGGTGCATCCCAAGGTGTTTGAATATTGCGGAATCGATGCCGAGGAATACCGTGGCTTCGCATTCGGTCTGGGGGTAGAGCGCCTGGCCATGCTTCGCTACGGCGTGAACGATCTGCGTATGTTTTTCGAAAATGATCTGCGCTTCCTGCGCCAGTTCCGTTAACCGGCAAGATCACGGCATCCAATCAAACAGGCATAACCGCATCAGGACAAGGCAATAACCATGAAATTCAGTGAACAGTGGCTGCGCGAGTGGGTTAACCCGCAAATCGATACCCAGGAATTAATGGACCAGATCACCATGGCAGGTCTGGAAGTGGACGGTTTCGAGCCGGTGGCCGGTCAATTCAGCGGCGTGGTCGTTGGAGAAGTTCAGTCAGTAGGGCCACATCCTGATGCAGACAAGCTGCGGGTTTGCCAGGTCAGTGATGGTGCCTCCGAGGTTCAGGTGGTCTGTGGCGCTCCCAATGTCCGTGAAGGTATGAAGGTTCCTTTTGCCGTGGTGGGGGCGGTTCTGCCCGGTGATTTCAAAATCAAGAAGGCCAAGCTTCGCGGTCAGCCTTCTGAGGGCATGCTTTGTTCCGAGTCAGAGCTTGGGCTCTCCGATAATCACGATGGCCTGATGGAGCTCCCGGCGGACGCACCGGTGGGGCAGGACGTGGCCGATTACCTGAAGCTGAACGATGTCACCATTGATGTGGATCTGACTCCGAATCGCGCCGATTGCCTGTCTATCAAGGGTATCGCCCGTGAAGTGGGTGTTCTGAACAGCATGCTGGTCAACAGCCCGGCAATCGAGCCCGTGGAATCGGTGCACTCTGAAGTGCCTGATATCCGGGTGGAGGCGCCGGCAGGCTGCCCGCGGTACCTTGGCCGTATTCTGCGCAATGTGAACCTGCAGGCGGAATCGCCCCTGTGGATGCAGGAAAAGCTTCGCCGTTCAGGTATTCGCTCCATTGATGCCGCCGTGGATGTCACCAACTACGTCATGCTGGAACTAGGCCAGCCCATGCACGCCTTCGATCGTGACGAAATCCAGGGCGGGATCGTTGTCCGCATGGCGCGAATTGGTGAAAAGCTCGTTCTGCTGGATGGTCAGGAGGTCGAGCTCACCCAGGGAACGCTGGTGATCGCGGATCATGAGAAGCCGATTGCCATTGCCGGTGTCATGGGCGGTGAGCATTCCGGAGTCAGTCCGAAAACGCGGGACCTGGTGCTGGAATCCGCTTACTTCGATCCGATTACGCTGGCGGGCAAGGCTCGTCACTATGGTTTGCACACTGACGCATCGCACCGGTTCGAGCGAGGTGTTGACTACAAGTTGGCGCGGGATGCGATGGAGCGGGCCACCCGGTTGCTGATGGACATCGTTGGTGGTGAGCCTGGCGAAATCGTCGAAGTTGCCAGCGATGAGGATATTCCCGAGGATCGGGTTGTCGACCTGCGATCCCGCCGGCTTAACGATGTTCTGGGTATGGAAATTGATCGCACCACCGTCGAGGAGATCCTGACCAGGCTCGGCCTGCGGGTGGAAAAGCTCCTGAAAGACGGCTGGCGTGTCAGTGTGCCCAGCTTCCGCCCGGACATCTCTATTGAAGAAGACCTGATCGAGGAAGTCGGTCGAATTTATGGCTACAACAATCTGCCTGTAACCGAGCCTACGGGCTCACTCGGTCTGCGCCCGGAGCAGGAAGCTGTTCGCCCGGTATCGGCCATCCGCAACTTCTTTGTGGATCATGGGTACCAGGAGGCGGTGACCTACAGCTTTGTCGATCCTAAGGTTCAGCAACTGGTGGACCCCGATCGTCAGGGCATCGCGCTGACCAATCCGATTTCTTCGGATCTGTCGGTGATGCGTACCAGCCTCTGGAGTGGCTTGTTGAAAACCGTGGCCCATAACCAGAATCGCCAGCAGCCGCGCATACGTCTGTTCGAAACCGGTCTGCGCTTCCTCCAGGAGGGCGAGCGGATTGATCAACAACCGATGTTGGCCGGTGTGGTGGTTGGCAGCCAGTATCCTGAAAACTGGGCAAACGGTCGCAGAACCGCGGATTTCTTTGATGTAAAAGGGGATTTGGAGAGTCTGTTCAGTCTGCTGGGCATTGAGATCCATTTTGTTGGCAGCCAGCATCCTGCGCTGCACCCGGGACAGACTGCAGAACTCATGCGCGACGGCGAGCACGTGGGCTGGCTGGGGACTCTGCATCCACAAGTTCAGAAAAATCTTGAACTTAATGGCACGATCCTGATGTTTGAGCTATTCTTGAATTCAATCGTTACCGGATATGTGCCTAATTTCAAAGAAATTTCAAAATTCCCGGAAGTTCGTCGGGATTTGGCTATTATTATCGGAAGCGAGGTAGCGTTCGCCGATGTGGAGCGTGTAGCGAGAAAGCATGCCGGCGAGCAGCTGACAGCGTTGCGTGCGTTCGATGTCTATGAGGGCGAGAGTCTGGGTGAGGGTAACCGAAGCCTGGCTCTGAGTCTGTTCTGGCAGCACCCCGAACGTACATTGAACGAGGATGAAGTGCATTCGCTCTTCAACGGTGTGATCGACGCATTGAAAGAAGAGCTGGGGGCAACACTGAGGAGTTGAGAGATGGCGGCTTTGACGAAAGCGGAAATGGCGGAGCGGTTGTACGAGGAATTGGGCCTGAACAAACGCGAAGCCAAGGAAATGGTAGAAGCTTTTTTCGATGAGATCAGAGGCGCTCTCAGCCACAACGAGCAGGTGAAGCTGTCGGGTTTCGGTAACTTCGATCTGCGGGACAAGAAGCAGCGGCCGGGACGGAACCCGAAAACCGGTGAAGAGATTCCGATCAGTGCACGGCGTGTCGTTACGTTTCGCCCGGGACAAAAACTAAAGCAAAAAGTAGAAGCGTATGCTGGAACCCAGTCATAACAACGAACTTCCCACCATTCCGGGGAAGCGTTATTTCACCATTGGTGAAGTAGCGGAGCTGTGTGCTGTGAAAGCACACGTCCTGCGGTATTGGGAGCAGGAGTTTCCGCAGCTGTCGCCGGTAAAGCGTCGGGGCAACCGTCGGTACTATCAACGGGCGGACGTTATTACCATCCGCCAGATTCGTAGCCTTCTCTATGACCAGGGCTACACTATCGGTGGCGCGAAGCAGAAGCTGAGCAGTCACGAGGTGAAAGACGATACCTCCCAGTACAAGCAGCTGATCCGGCAGATGATTACAGAGCTGGAAGAGGTGCTCGAGGTTCTCAACGCGCCGGTCAAATAATGCTTCCGAAGCTTTGAAGAAAAACCGGGATAGCGAGAAGCTGCCCCGGTTTTTTTATGCCTGCAGGTTTATTGCTTCTTGCAGGTCTTGATGCCCAGAATTGAATAGGCGGGGCAGTTGCCCACTGCGGCAGTGGCCAGAGGAACGATGCCAATCCAGCCCCAGGCGGTTTGTGGGCCCACAAATACGAGCGCCAGAAGTACAATGCCGACAATGGCGCGTATGATACGGTCCGCAGATCCCATATTGATGCTCATGATCCATTCTCCTTGGTTGATTTGAGGCAGTAAGGCCACTCTAACGCCTGCTCCCGGGCTGTTCAGTGATAAAGTCACACAAGGAAAAGCACTGGATAAGCTAGTCTCGTTAACTATGGAAAAACTGACGTTGCAACACAGCATTCTTGAAACATTGCCGGAATCCCTTCGGCGGGACGCTCTGAACGGACTGCAGGCGATTCAATTTGAGCATGGAAAGGTGCTTTTTAGAGCGGGAGATCCGTGTCAGGGCCTTCCACTGGTGCTCCATGGCAGTGTAAAGGTTCAGATGACAGGGCTGTCGGGGAATAGCATCGTCCTGTACCGGATGGGCGCGGATGACATTTGCACGCTCTCGATCGGGTGCCTGATGACCGGTGACGGCTTTCGCGCAGAGGCCGTGGTTGAGGAGGATGCCAAAGTGTTGATGGTGCCCAGGGGGTTGTTCGATCGGCTCATGGACCAGTCCGCCGATTTCCGGCTGGGCATAATGGAGTCTTACGGTCGCCGCCTGAACGATCTGATGCTGCTGGTGGAGGAGGTTGCGTTCAGGCGAATGGACGAACGACTTCTTCACTGGCTTGAGGCAAGAGCCGGGCACCGCGCAATCACCATCACCCACCAGGAGCTTGCCATTGAGCTCGGCACAGCGAGAGAGGTGATAAGCAGGCTGCTCAAAGAGCTTGAGCGAAAGGGCAGGTTGCGTCTCGCGCGCGGCAAAATTGAATTTACGGGTTCGTTTGCCGAGTAAGTGCCTATAACAAAAAGCCCGGACCTTTCGGCCCGGGCTTTTTGTCGGAATCTGGTCGGGACGGTAGGATTTGAACCTACGACCCCTTGCACCCCATGCAAGTGCGCTACCAAGCTGCGCTACGCCCCGATTCGCTCTTTGCCACATCGAAACTTGAGAGTATTCTCAGTGTCTTAGCGGGAGCGAAGTCTACACGAGCCCATGGAAAAAATAAACATCCGACGGCGATTTTGATCGCAATTTTTAGCGTAGCTTGGTCTCCCGAAGTTTGAGGATGAATTCCGGTGGTTCGAAGGTATCCGCCCGGGCTGATTCCCAGTACTTATCGAACACAGTCAGGTCTGTTTTTCCCTCCAACAGGGCCCCCGGCTCAAGGAACGGGAAAAGGTCCATGTAAGAGTGAACTTCGGTTTTAGACACCCGCCGGACAACGTGTTCCGGACCAAGCTCGGATGGATGCTTGAGCCCGGAAGCCTCAAGCAGGTTTTGCAGCGCGTCCAGAGTATTCTTATGGTAGTTGTACACCCGCTGGCTCTTGAGCTCTACGTCGAGCTTGTTGCCGCGCCTGGAGTCCTGGGTGGCCACGCCGCTCGGACAGCGCCCTGTGTGGCAACTGAGCGCCTGTATGCAGCCCAGGGAGAACATGTAGCCACGGGCCGCGTTGCACCAGTCCGCACCAAGGGCCAGAGTTCGGGCTATGTTGAAGGCCGAGGTGATCTTGCCCGCTGCGCCAATGGCGATGTCTTCCCGCAAATGGGTGCCGACCAGTGTGTTGTGAACCAGCAGAAGTGCCTCAGTCATTGGCATGCCAAGGCGGTTGATAAACTCCAGTGGAGCGGCTCCTGTGCCGCCTTCACCTCCGTCGACGACGATGAAATCAGGTTTTCGACCGGTTTCCAGCATGGCTTTGACGATGGCGAACCACTCCCAGGGGTGGCCAATGGCAAGCTTGAAGCCGACGGGCTTGCCGCCAGACAGTTCACGCAGGCGGTCGATGAACTCAAGCATCTCGATGGGGGTTGAGAACGCCGAATGACTGGCGGGAGAAACGCAGTCCTCACCCACCGAAACGCCCCGGGCTTCGGCGATCTCAGGGGTAACCTTGGCACCCGGCAAAATTCCACCGTGGCCCGGTTTGGCACCCTGAGATAGTTTGAGTTCTATCATTTTGACCTGTTCAATCGTGGCGTTCTGCCGAAACATATCTTCGTTGAACGAACCGTCTTTGTGGCGACAGCCGAAGTACCCTGAGCCGATCTCCCAGACCAGATCGCCACCTGGCTGTCGGTGGTATCGGGAGATGGAGCCCTCTCCGGTGTCATGATAGAAACCGCCCATTCTGGCACCGGTATTCAGGCTCAGGATGGCGTTGGCGGAAAGCGAGCCAAAGCTCATTGCGGAAATATTGAATACACTGGCGTTGTAGGGTTTATCACAGTTCCTGCCGATCAGAATCCGGAAGTCACTGCTGTCGAGGCGGGTGGGAGCGAGTGAATGGTTCATCCACTCGAATCCCTCGTCATACATCCCGAGTTGGGAGCCAAAAGGGCGTTTGTCGAGGACATTCTTGGCTCGCTGATAGACGATCGTGCGTTGCTCCCGAGAGAAGGGGCGCTCCTCGGTGTCTGACTGGATAAAATACTGGCGGATTTCTGGCCCGACGGATTCGAGCAGGTACCGGAAGTTGGCCATGATCGGGTAATTCCGGCTGACCGTGTGCCGTCTTTGCAGCAGGTCGTAGGTGCCAAGGGCTGCGAAGGCACCAAAGATCAGCGGAAACGCCAAACTTACGCCTGCGAACATGACCAGTCCAAAAGAGACGAAAAAGCCGATGATGCTGAGCCCGTAGGCCGAATAGCGAAGCGGAAAGGTCTTGGTTTTTTCCATGGAATCCTCTGGTTGTCTCACAAAACCGGCTCGACCGGCTCACCGGATTAAGAAGAGTTTAGTCCTACGAAGCGGAGTTCTGCCGCGATTGGTCCGGACTTTGGCTGGTCCGTTGTCGATCATGGTCTATGATAAATATCAAGGCGGCGGTAATAATTGTAGTTTTGATGTTTTGAACTCAAAACATTATGATGACGCTCTTGTAATGTTTGAACTCCGATTCTGAATAAACGACTTACCAACTCAGGAGGCGCCATAACGTGGGCGAGGTAGTTAAAGACGAATATTCGACGGACTACGTGGCCGGCCAGGACAATATCACACCGTTCGGGCTGGATCTCCACGCACCGGTATTTCCGATTACGGCGATACTGGTTTTTGCGTTCGTGATAGGAACCCTGATGTTCCCAGGGGAAGCGAAGGAGCTTCTCGATGGAACAAAGTGGGACATTATCGCGACGTTTGACTGGTTTTTCCTGATCAGTGCCAATATTTTCGTGGTTGTGTGCCTGGCGTTGATCTTCCTGCCAATGGGCAAGATCCGTATAGGCGGCCAGGATTGCAAACCTGAGTTCTCTACAATTTCGTGGTTCTGCATGCTTTTCGCGGCTGGCATGGGTATTGGTCTCATGTTCTGGGCCGTTGCCGAGCCGGTGGCTTACTACACAGGATGGTATGAGACACCACTGAACGTAGAGGCGGGTACGAATGAAGCCCGCAATCTTGCGATGGGCGCGACTATGTACCACTGGGGTCTGCACCCCTGGGGCATCTATGCGATCGTTGCTCTTTCCCTGGCGTTTTTTGCCTTCAATAAGAACATGCCTCTGACCATCCGCTCGGCTTTTTTCCCTTTGCTTAAAGACAAAGTGTGGGGTTGGCCCGGTCACATTATTGATGTTTTGGCGGTTGTAGCGACCATTTTTGGTCTTGCGACATCCCTCGGTTTTGGCGCCCAGCAGGCGGCTTCTGGCCTCAATTATCTGTTTGATGTGGGCGCTGGAACGAACGTCCAGATGGCAATTATCGTGGGTGTTACAGCGCTTGCCTTGATCTCAGTGTTAAGGGGCCTGGATGGAGGCGTGAAAGTCCTGAGTAACATCAATATGGGCGTTGCAGCCATTCTGCTGTTGTTCGTTATTTTCGCCGGTCCAACCATGACCATTCTGGAAACCCTGTGGGTGACTTCTTCCAACTATGTTGGCAACGCGTTGCAGCTCAGTAACCCGTTTGGCCGTGAAGATGAGGCCTGGTTCCAGGGTTGGACTGTATTCTACTGGGCCTGGTGGATTTCCTGGTCACCGTTCGTAGGTATGTTTATTGCCCGTGTTTCCAAGGGACGTACCGTTCGTGAGTTTGTGACTGCAGTGCTGATCGTTCCGACCGTTATCACGGTTGTCTGGATGAGTGCTTTCGGTGGTGCTGCTATCGAACAGATCCAGCAGGGTGTTGGTGAGCTGGCAGAAAACGGCTTGACTGAAGTGTCTCTTGCGACCTTCCAGATGTTTGCGAATCTGCCGCTGACCGGGATCCTGTCATTCGTGGGCATTATTCTGGTTCTGGTGTTCTTCGTAACATCTTCGGATTCCGGCTCGCTGGTTATCGACAGCATCACAGCCGGCGGCAAGACCGACGCTCCGACCGCTCAGCGTGTGTTCTGGGTAGTTGCTGAGGGTGCCATTGCTGCGGCCTTGATCTTTGGTGGCGGTGAAGATGCACTTGGCGCGATTCAGGCGACAGCAATCAGTGCTGGCCTGCCCTTTACGGTGGTTCTGCTGATCATGACGTGGGGACTTTTGAAGGGCCTCAGTCACGAGCGTAAACTTCTGATTGCCAGAGGTGAGCTCGCCTAAGAGTGCTTTGAGATAAAAAAACCGGGGCCCTGGCCCCGGTTTTTTTATGTCTGATTAGCGCTCAGAAACTGGCGAACGTGTCCATGGCGAAACGAGAGCGTTCCAGTGGCGTGAAGTGTGGCCGCTTGAGAGCCTCAATAGCCCTCAGGCGAGGCAGAAGCCCTCGACCGTTTGCCATCTGGATCGCCAGCCCGGGTCTGGCGTTAAGTTCCAACAACAGTGGCCCTTCGTTGGCATCTACCACCAGATCAACCCCCATGTAGCCGAGTCCGGTCGCTTCGTAGCAACGAGAGGCCATTTCCAGCATCTCGTCCCAGGCTTCAATCTGGATGTTTTCCAGAGCAAGACCGGTATCCGGGTGAAGTGTAATGGGACGGTTGAACTGAACTGCGTTCAGACTTCGACCGGACCCGATATCAAGACCGACGCCTACGGCTCCCTGATGCAGATTGGCTTTACCGTCCGATGCGGTTGTAGCCAGTCTCAGCATGGCCATCACTGGGTAACCCTGGAACACCACAATACGGATGTCGGGCACACCCTGATGCGAATACTTTGCCAGTGAAGGAGCGGATTCCACCAGGTTCTCGACAATCGCAACGTCCGGAGTGCCTGCAAGAGAGTAGAGACCGGCCAGAATATTGGTCAGGTGACGCTCAAGGAAAGGAGAATCGACACGGGAACCTGAAGCCTTGATGTAATCATCACCATCGCGCCCGGTGATCACCGTAATGCCTTTGCCGCCCGACCCCTTCGCCGGTTTTATCGCAAAGCCTTCAAGGTCTTCAGCCATCTCCCGGAAGTGGGATATTTCATGCTGTTGGCGGACAATCTGAAGCAGCTTGGGCGTTTTTACCCCGTATTCAGCAACCACCAGCTTGGTCTTCAGCTTGTTGTCCACCAGAGGGTACGACGAGCGCTCATTGTACCGGGAAATGTAGTCGACATTTCTCCGGTTCATATTGAGCATCCCGAGCCTCTTGAGAGATCGCGGTGAAATCCAGTCCATATCAGTCGTAAGCCTTCATTGGCGTGAACCGTCGAAGCTCGCTGAGCTTGTAGCCGGTGTATTGGCCCATCAACAGGATCAGCCCGAGGATCACGAGGTGCAGCTCCGGGAAGTTGAAGGTCAGATGGCCAGCCAGAGGCGCGCTCATCAGCAGATAGGCGCAGATGGCCACGAACAGGCTGCCGGCACCCTGAACCATGACCTCGTGGGCGCCTTCTTCCTCCCAGAGGATGGACATGCGCTCAATCGTCCAGGCAATGATAACCATCGGGAAGAAAGTGACCGTCATGCCAGTGTTGAATCCCATCTGGTAACCGATAATGCTCAAGCCCGCGGTGATGAAAATAACCAGAATGATCAGGGCGGATATTCGAGACACCAGCAACAGGTTGAGACTGGACAGATAACCGCGCATGAGCAGACCTATGGCGACAACCGACAGGAAAGCAATCAGCCCGGGCACCAGAGTTGTCTGGACGAAGGCCACGGCGATTAGCACGGGCATGAAAGTGCCAGAGGTACGGATGCCGATGACGATCCGCATGAAGGCCACCATGAGTGCGCCGAGTGGTAGCAACAGCAGCATCCGGAACATGCTTTGTTCTTCAATGGGGAGCTCATAGAAGCTCAGGAAACCGAGGCCGTTGGAGGCGGATTCCATGGTCGCCAGTTGCAGGGCCGGGACAGTTTGACGGAGCATGGAGAAGCTCACTTCGGAATTTTCCCCGCCCACGACATCCAGCAAAGAAGCAGAGCCCTGACGCCAGAGCAACAGATCGTCAGGTACGCCCTGTTCAGCGGTTTTCGGGTTGAAGGTGAGCCACTGTTTGCCATTGTAGATTTGCAGATAGGGCATCAGCTGTTGCCGCCGGCGCGCATCCTCAAGCCTGAGGCCGTCGGCTATCCTGGCAGCGATACCGCTATGGTTGAGCATATCGACCAGAAGGTCCAGGTAGTTCTCTTCCGAGACCAGCAGGGTGGTGTTCTGGGTGCGGGTGTCTGGCTGCATCAGCCGGATCAGCTCTCGGGTCATGCTTTCTGGAGTACTCGAACGGACCCTGGCCTGGTCCAGTATTTCCTGAACGGCTGTGGCTTCGGGTTCTTCCCAAAAGGTCCTTGGTGTTTTCGGTTCCCGCACGGGAATTTCCGGTTGGGCGTTAGCATCCGGAATAAACTGGGCTTTGAAATACAGTGTCTGCGGTCCGGAGACTTCCCGCTTGCTCCATTCCGCCCGGCGGCTTCCCGAGCTGTCGATGATAGAGAAGCCGTAGCCAGGTGATGCAGCCTGCTCGGTAAGGATACGGAATCCCGGAGGTTGCTCGGGTATGTTGAGGCTGGCAAGCACTGATCCGTCGCCGGCGTCAAAATCGATTCGGGCCTCGACCATCCAGACAGGACGCTGCTCGCCTGTCAGCCAGGGGATACCAAGCTCAATGTGTCTCCAGACAGCAAGCGAAATGCCCGCTGCGATGAGGAGAAAAACGGCAATATAAAACGGCAGGCGCGAGCGGGTAGTCACGATTCGTTCCCGTTGCTTTTGCGGATGGATTCAGGCAATTCGGTGGCGTACTCTTTGCCGACATCGACCAGCATTACGTCACGCAGAATATTGCGGCCGATCAGAACTTCGTAGGTCAGGTTTGTTCTGTCGGCAAGTGTGAACTCGGCTACCTGCCGATGGTCGCCAATAAAGAACTGGAGTTCGACAACAACACGGCGCTCAGCCTCGTCCGCGCTGGCCTGGATAACCCGGACACGACGGGAAATTTCTTTCTCCAGGGTCACGAACTTGTCGGCGCCGGGAACGGGTACATCAAACCGCACCCAGTTGCTGCCATCCCGCTCAAACCGCGTGATGTTGCGTGCGTCGATGGAGGAAGTTTCGGCGCCGCTGTCGATTCGAGCTTTGTAGATCAAGCCGGGACCCGCGAGGTAGAAATTCTCTACCTCGCCGACAATGACTTTCCCCTTCAGGCGATCAGCGCGGCCTTTTGAGTTGTCTGTTGCGGGGCACTGCTTCTGGACCTGAACGGGCGGACATTCGGGCTTTTCTACCTGGGTGGCGATCGCGTCCAGTATGGTTTGAGTCGATGAGCGGGTCTGGGCAACGGCTTGCTCGTGTCGAGTCGCTGCATTCTCTTCCATGGTAACCAGAGTAGCACGCTGGCTCTTGACGGATCCCTGCAGCTCATTGAGGTCTGTTTTGGGAACCATGAAATAACGGTCTGCCGAACATCCCGTCAGTGTGAGGATGCCTGCGAGTGCGATGAAGGAAGGTTTAGGCAGTCCAGCCCGAAAACATTTCAAACCCATGAATAACCCCTGAGCTGGCAGCCTGTCATACCCGAGTGGGAACGGTGATGACGGTCTGTGCATGTGAAACCGGATAAAAACGGAATGGAAGTATACAACATCCAACCTGTGTGGTTGATTTACAGATGGTTAAGGGGCAGTAGTGTTTACCGTGACAGGAAATGTCCTTCACCGAGCACGGTTTCCGCACGCAGGTATTCCTGAATCACGGGGGAGCAATTGAGGTAGAAAAGCAGCAGTTCGCGCTGCACATCCTGATCCTGAATTCGGGCGGCAAAACTGATCAGCTCCCGGATGTTCTCGTCGCTTTCGGCACTGCTGGAAGGCATCCCGAAACTCTTTCCGTACCGGGTTTTAAGCAGGCTGGTGAGGCGCTCGAGGTGAAACTCGCCAGTGTGGGTAATGTGCGGCAGGATTCTGAATGCTTCCTTGTTGCCAGATGCGCCTGTACCGAACAATCCGGATTGGCTGTCCTGACTGGAGCCGTCATCGTGGAGAAACTCCGCCCCCAGCTTTCGCCACAATTCTTTCAGCATGATCTGTTATCCATTTCTGATCCCGTCCGTGCCCGTCATACGGTTACCAAAGGGTAATAACCACTTGGCGGGTGAACATTTTACCCTTTTAGACGATATTACGTTGGGCGTCCAGAGCTAGATGCCCGGGCTTCGAATTATTGCCAAACAGTCGTGGTCCTTACTGGCAGCACCAGTCAACTTGACGGTGCGCCGGGCAAAAGGTTCCCTGCGTGGGTTAGACTGTGTTCAAGCAGAATCGTACCGATCATTCATCTGAAAAGAGTTTTAATGGGAGTATTGCCAGGTGCCTGAAGCCATCATGGAACAGATGTTGTCCCGTCCTGATCTGATGGCGGCGCTGATGGTTGTTTTGATTCTTCTGGTCGTTCTGAAAGGGCTTTGGGGCAGGAATGGTCGACTTGAGCAGAACGTCGAACATTGGAGGCAGCATGCCGCAAGCCTCGAGAACCGACTGGCCGGGCTTGAGTCGGAGCTGGAGAGCCGGAAAGAGCGCTTTGCGCAGGTGGAAAGCGAACGTCAGACCCTGAGGGCAAAGGCGGAAGAGCTGTCCGAAGCGCTGGGTGAGGCCCGCATGTCGCTCCGGGAGCAGGAAGTGACAATTGATAAGGAGCGCCGGTCAGCCAGTGAGAAGCTGGAGCTGCTTGAGCGTAACCGTGACGCCCTGAAGCAGGAGTTTGAAAACCTTGCCAACAAGATTTTCGAGCAGAAGAGCGAGCGTTTCAGCCAGCAGACACGAACCAGCCTGGATACCCTGCTTAATCCGTTCAGGGATCAGCTGCAGGACTTTCGAAAGCGCGTCGAGGACGTGTATACCAATGAAACCCGGGACCGTCAGGCCCTGCGCAGTGAGATCAAATCACTACAGGACCTGAACCGACAGATCACGGAAGAAGCCGCCAACCTGACCCGTGCACTGAAGGGTGACAAGAAAATCCAGGGCAACTGGGGTGAGCTGATTCTCGAGCGTGTACTGGAAAAGTCCGGCCTCCGTAAGGGGGTTGAATACGACACCCAGGGCAGTTATCGGGACAGCGATAATCAGCTGTATCGGCCGGATGTCATCGTGCATCTGCCAGACAACCGTAACCTGATCATTGATTCCAAGGTGTCGTTGGTGGCTTACCAGCAGTGGGTTACGGAAGACGAGGATTCCGTGGTCAGGGAAGAGGCTTTGAAACAGCATGTTGAGGCCGTTCGAAATCACATCCGTACGTTGAGTGAAAAGGACTACAGCCAACTGCATGGCCTTCATTCGCCGGATTTCGTGCTTTTGTTCATGCCAATCGAGCCTGCCTTTGTGGCGGCGTTTCAACAGGACGAGAACCTTTTCGCAGAAGCCTTTGAGCGAAAGATTATTGTGGTAACTCCAACAACCTTGTTGGCAACATTGAGAACAATCGAAAACATCTGGCGTTATGAGCGTCAGAGCCAGAATGCCCGACGAATCGCCGAGCGGGCAGGCGCGGTTTATGACAAACTCAGGGTGTTCGTGGAAGCGATGGAACGCCTCGGCACCCAGTTGCATACCGCCCAGGGAACCTACGACTCGGCCATGAACACCCTGACCCGCGGGCGGGGTAACCTGATCTCGCAGGCCAATCGCTTTGTTGAGCTGGGTGTTCGGGTCAAGAAAGAATTGCCCAAGGGGATCATGGATCAGGCGGAAGTGGACGATTCCGACGAATTCCTTCATTCCGGGGACGACGACCGGCCTGATTCTGAGGAGCAGGCGATTGGTGCAGATAACGAGCAGGAGTAGATGCCATGGCAGTATTATTTGGAACAGGTCGCTGTTTTGTCCTGGGGGCCGCCCTGGCTTCCATGCTCCTGGCGGGGCCGGCGCTGGCGCTGGCGCCTGAACACGAAACCCGCAGGCTCATGCTGGCCACCGAAGAGGCCGTTGTTGCCGAGAACTGGGGGGAGGCTGCCGAGTATCTGAATCGGTTGCGGCAGCTGGAAGGCGAAAAGCCGGCCGACTATTTCTTTTACCGGGGCCGGGTTATGTTGCAGTCTGGCCACCTGAACGAGGCCCAGTCGGCGCTTGAAACCTATGTAAGCCGAGCCGGCACTGAGGGAGCCCATTACCAGGAATCCCTGCAGCTGATTACCTCAATTGAGAAGACCCGCAAGCAGAACGCTCTGGCACCACAGAACGCCGGTGAGAGTGAGCAGGTGGCCGTCATTGAACCGGCAGGAGAGGGCCGGATTGAGTCCCTGCGCAAGCTTTACCTCGCCGATTCAGACCGCGAGGCTTTGACACTTCATATCAACAGCCTGCTGGAGCTGGCCGGCTGGCGTCGCGATCAGGCGGTGGTCCGGCTGGACCGGCCGGCAGATGTCGAGTATCGCGTCGGCACTCAGGAAGATCAGATACAGGTTCAGGAAATTCGACGGGCCGAGGATGGCCGGATACTGCGCAGTACGGAGCAAATGTCGGTTTTTGGCATTAACCCCAGAGTTGAATGGCGTTGCGAAGCGGCGGTCTCCACCTGCTGGGTCTACGATCCCAGAGATGGCTCCCGCCTGCTTCAACTGGCCGAAAACCGGGAACGGGCCCAGGAAATCGCCGAGACGCTGGGGCAACTGATCCGTTCGCTTCAGGCCCCCTCGGGTTCCTGAGTCAATCGGAGAGGTCGCCGCGCTCGCCTTCCCGGTATGCGCCGGGCGTCACCCCGGTCCACTTCTTGAAGGCACGGTGGAAGGTTGATGGCTCGGTGAAACCGACCTTGGCGGCGATGTCGTTAATGGGAAGTTCCTGTCGGCTCAGGTAGTAAATCGCCATATCCCGGCGCAACAAATCCTTGATTTCCTGGAACGAGGTATTTTCCTGCTTCAGCCGGCGACGCAGTGTCTGCGGGCTGGTGTGCAGTTCCGCAGCAATCCATTCAAAGTCCGGCAACGGCTTCGACAAATCCCTTCCGATCAGTGCCCGGATGCGTCCCGTGAAGGTGTTACTCTCGTCTGGGCGGGACAGCAGGTCTGCCGGGGAGGTCTTCAGGAACTGCCGCATCTCCGGCTTGTCCCGGATGACCGGCGCCGACAGGAAACGCTTGTCGAAGGTCAGAGCGATTTTGTCGGACTCGAACGCCAGGGGGCAGTGAAAGATGTGCCGGTATTCGTCGCCATGGGCCGGCCGGGGGTAATCGAATTCGGCCTTCTCCAGCTCGATGGGTTGGCCGATCAGCCAGCTACCCAGGCGGTGCCATATCACCAGAATGCTCTCCCGGAGGAAAAAACTGGGGTCGTTGATCTCGCCCTCCATTCGGGCAACCAGCTGAGCCTTGTCCTCGCCAACCTCCAGTTCCATCGACACCATGGGCTCGAACAGACGGGAGAACTGGAAGGCTTGCCGATACACGGATTCCAGGTTGGGGCAGTCAATTACCAGCGCACACATGGTTGCGAAGGTCCCTGTTCGGGCCCGTCTGGGCCCCAGCCCCATGAACTCATCCCCCATCCGGTTCCACAGCACCTGCATCAGATGGCTGAACTGGTCACTGCTGACCCGGGCCATCTCGATACGTAACAGATCGGGAGAGATTCCTGCCTCCCGAAGCATTTCGCGGGTATCAAAACCAAGTCTCTTGGCACCCACGAGGGCAGCCTGAACAAAGTGCTTCGAAACCGTCAGATCGGACATTACGCTCGCCATTCCATAAAAACGAAACCCATCATAAAACCCCGGCAGAACAATGCAACCGAAGCCGTTGTGATGGTCTGGTAGAAACGGTCAATCGGAATGACGGAACCGGCAGTTGGCCCCGTTGGCAAAACCGGGCAGCATGAAGAAAACAAACGCTATTCGGACAACTCTGATAATAAAAAGGAGATCATCATGGCGGGTCCTCTGACTTCGCTGAAAGTTCTGGATTTCAGTACCTTGTTGCCGGGCCCCTACGCCACCATGCTGCTGGCAGACATGGGGGCAGATGTGTTGCGTGTGGAAGCACCGGACCGAGTGGACCTGACCCGGGTAATGCCACCCCACGATGCCGGCGTGAGCACCGCTCACGGTTTCCTGAACCGCGGCAAGAAGTCTCTCGGACTCAACCTCAAAGAGGAAGGTAGCCGGGAGAAAGTTCTGGAACTGGTCAAGGACTACGATGTGGTTGTTGAGCAGTTTCGCCCGGGCGTGATGGACCGCCTTGGCATTGGCTATGAGGCCCTGAAGGCGGTAAACCCTCGCCTCATCTACTGCTCCATTACCGGTTATGGTCAGACCGGCCCCTACAGGGACCGCGCAGGCCATGACATCAATTATCTCTCCCTGGCAGGCGTCAGCAGCCACTGCGGCCGAGCCGACGGCGGCCCGCCACCCATGGGTATCCAGATAGCGGATGTGGCCGGCGGCTCCCACCATGCGGTTATGGGCATCCTGGCTGCTGTAATCCATCGGCAGCAGACCGGAGAAGGGCAGTTTGTCGATATCAGCATGACCGACGCGGCCTTTGCGCTGAACGCCATGGCCGGGGCGGCGTGCCTGGCCGGCGGCCAGGAGCAGAAGCCAGAGAGCGCGCTGCTCAACGGCGGCTCATTCTACGACTACTACCAGACCAGCGACGGCCGCTGGCTCTCGGTGGGAAGCCTCGAACCCCAGTTCTCCGCTCGCCTTTGCGACACCCTGGGGATTCCGGACATGAAAAGCCTCGCCATGAGCCAGAAGCCCGAGCATCAGCAGCAACTCAAAGCCGCCATCAAGGAAAAAATTGCCGCGAAACCGCTGGCCGATTGGCAGGAGATTTTCGCCAACCAGGATGCCTGCGTGGAGCCGGTTCTGACCATTTCGGAGGCCGCCGAGCATCCACAGCTGAAGGCCAGGAATATGGTGATTGGCGTTGACAGGGGAGATGACACCCTGCAGCCGCAGATCGGATTTCCGATCAAGTTTGAAAAAACGCCGTCGGAAACGTCCCGGATCGGGAAGATGCTTGGGGCTGATAACGAACAGTTTCTTTAGTTGAAAATAAACGTGAATAAGTATTCAGTTTTATCTGGTTGAAAAGGAGGGCTCTGCTAGTTTTATACATGTCACCGGAAACGGTGAAAACGTAGTGAACAATTACAAGGACAACACTATGAATTTCAGGAAAATCCCGAGTGGCAGACATGCCCTCAGTCTCACCGTCGCCCTGCTTGGCAGTACTTTGCTGGCGGGTTGTTTTGATAGCGACAATGACTCTTCTGGACCCTCTCAGGCTGAGGTGGATCCCAATCTCTTTCCCTCAGATGGTCAGCTAGAGGCGACCATTCGCCGGACAACTGGGGGAGTGCCGCATATAACCGCAGGTAACTTGAAATCTGCCGCGTTTGGGCACGGCTATGCGCAGGCGCAAGACAATGTCTGTGTGTTGGCTGAGGCGATTGTTAAGGCTCGGAGTGAGAGGGCAAAGTATTTTGGTCCCGGGCCTGACGATATCAACGTCATCAATGATTTCAGTTACAAGGCACAGAAAATACTAAGTGGTGCGGAAGCTGAATTCCCCACCTTGAGCCCCGAATCGAAAGCTCTGATTGAAGGGTTTTCGGCGGGTTACAACAAATATGTGGCGGAAACACCGCCTGCAGACCTTCCAGAGGAATGTCAAAGTCAGCCTTGGGTTAAGAGCATTACCCCTGTTGATCTTCTCGCGCATTATCGCGTAGTTGGCCAGTATGCAAGCGGTGCGCAGTTTGCAACAGGTGCAATTTTCCTGGCGGTGCCATTCGATGAATCACCATTGCCAGATCCGGTAGTTGCGAAAAGCGATTTGGAGGACGAGAAATTCCGCCTCGTTGCAGAAAACGCCAGAAAGAGCGCTGGCAAGATCGAGAACTTCCAGGACATGGGGCTTGCCAGTAACGCCTGGGGTATCGGTGGTGACATGACTGAGAGCGGCAAAGGCGCACTCTTGGCCAATCCACACTTCCCCTATACGGGGCATAGACGCCTTTATCAGACTCAAATGACTGTACCCGGTTACCTGGACACCATGGGAGCCGGTCTGCTGGGCACTGCGATACCACTGATTAATTTCAATGAGAATCTTGGATGGTCTCATACCGTGACCACCAGCCGTCGTTTCACACTTTACGAGTTGACTTTAAAGCCAGGAGACAAGTTCACCTATATCAAAGACGGAAAGGAAAAGCCGATTACCTCCGAAACCTTCCAGATTGAGGTGTTTGATGGATCTCCCACTCCAGTAGTTCTGGAGAAGACTTTCTACTACTCAGAGTATGGCCCAATGGTCTCCGCTAATGCCGTGACAAGAGGCGGTTTGCCGAAATGGGGCGAAAATGGAACGGCTTATACCTATCGTGACGCTAACGCAAGTACGGTCCGTTTGCTCGATACGTGGTTGCAGATGAGTCGCGCCAAGAACCTGGCGGAGTTCCAGAGTGTTTTCAAGAATTGTGGTAGCACCCTCTGGACCAACTCCACCTACGCCGATGATCAGGGTAACGCGTTCTACATAGACAGCAGCTCGGTGCCAAATCTTTCAGATGCGACTCTTGCAGTCATCGACTTCAAACGTAAAGTTAACAGTGATTACAACCAACTGTTTAACGCAGGGTTGACGCTTCTCGACGGCGACACGTCCCGCGATGACTGGGTAGAGGGCGAATGTAATGGTTTGGTGCCCTACGAAGATAAACCCAAGCTGTTGAGAACAGATTGGGTTCAGAACTCCAATGACAGTTACTGGTCAACCAATCCGGCTCAGTTCCTCACAGGGTATTCCCCGCTGTTCGGTCCAGAAGAGTCGCCCTTGGGACCAAGGACTCGGTTGGGGATTACTATGTTGCAGAATCCGATGTCTACTGGCCCTGTATCGCCCGACGCACCAACGCCTGCTGGACAGGACGGTAAGTTTGGAGCTGTTGATTTAATTAACGTGATCTACAACAACCGAGCGTGGTATACGGATCAGTTCCTTGCCGAGCTTCGTGACCGTTGCACTGCCATTGGCGTGGATCCTGTTAATCTGCCAGGTAGTGGATCACGCAGCGTGGATCAGGCTTGCGGTGTCCTTCAGAGCTGGGATGGCCTTTACAACGTCGATAGTGTTGGAGCCCACGTTTATCGTATGTTCATTGCAAACTATCGGGGGGCTTTCAATTCGGATCTGACAGTAGCGTTTGATCCGGAAGACCCGGTAGCAACACCATCAACCCCTTCCTCGGCCAACGCTGGTACAGCGGATGATTCGATGCTTCAGGCATTGGCAGTCGGGTTGAATACACTGGACCAGGTCAATATCGCCTACGATGCAACGCTTGGGTCGGTTCAGTACTACCAACCCTCTGGAGGAGCATTGCCGGGTTTGCCGGGTGGCAGTCTCGCTGGTGGAACCCCGCGTGATCTTGGGGCTTCCTTCCCGTGGCATGGTGGAGACGGTTCCATTGATGGTGCATTCAACGCGATCGGTGTTGTAACGGACAACTTCTGGGAAGACACTCGCTTCCCCCGCGTTTCTCCTGAAGTGATAGACGATACCGCCGGTTTGTCTGCAACAGCCGGAGAGGGGTGGCGAATGGCTCGAGGTGCGAGTTGGCATTTCGGGCTGGAGTTCACGGATAACGGACCGGAAGCCTATGGCTTGATCAGTTATTCACAGTCTACGGATTCGTCGTCTGACTTCTTTAACGACCAGCCAGAGATGTACTCCATGAAGAACTATCGCCCGATTATCTTCAAGCAAAGTGATATTGAAGCAAACCTGATTTCGCAAGGTGAGTTGACGATCACCCAATGAGTTAGCGTGTTCTTGTATTGAAGCCGGAGCTTGGGCTCCGGCTCAGATTGCTGACAAACCCTCGCCATTACGGCGGGGGTTTGTTGTAAGTGGGGCATGGACTTTTCAGAGGCTGCCCGATGCTCAAATAGTCGTCCCCTGTACTACTCGAACAACGATCGTCCGGCACTGGATCCGATGGTGCTGTTCAAGATGTTGTTTCTGGGGTTTCCGTTTGGTATCCGTAGCGAGCGTCAGCCAGTGCGGGAGATACAGATCAACGTGGCCTATCGCTGTCCAGAATATCAGAAAGATCGCGGAGATCCTGGGGCATCTTTTATGGCTCAAATTCCTTGGGATACCTGGCTTGCAGAACCAAAGTCAGAAATGGGCCCCGAAACTGGCTTATCTGAAGTGTTGGCAACCCGGTCGGGAATATTGGGCAAGATCCATCGCCAACTTAATTTAAAACGTCCAAACGCAACGAACCCCGGGAAAACCGGGGTTCGTCAGCAATCTGGGTGGTCTTTCGACCACCCTGTCTTACCTCAGTGCTTGAGATTTTAATCCTGCTGGACAATCTCCGTAATATCCGGGTCTTGATCCATGAAGTTCAGGATGACGGCTGCTCCTCCGGTTGCATTGACTGTGGCAGTTTGACGAACCATTTCGCTAAATACACGCACATCGAGAGGGCCGCCTTGGGGCAAGACAGGAGTGCTGTGAGTCCCCTCTGTGTAGCGAGTAATAGCCGCATTAGCCAGCGGAACACCAAAGGTACCGGTGCCTAAGTCAACTTCATTGGCATTTGTAACAGCAACTGCGTTCAGCAGCTCAGCGAACGGCTCTGTACCGGAAAGGTACGCGTCAAACGCATCGCCCAGTGGGTTTTCGAGCGCATCGTTGGGAATGACTTGATCGCCATTGACCTGTGACAGCAGCACTTTCGATCCCGATTGGTTCAGGCTGTCTGCAAAGTTGATTGGATCTGCTGAATCCAGAGCTGCCTGGAATACGTTGAAGAACGTTTCCAAGTCTGCATCACCCTGCTCAAGCCCCGCCGCAGCCTGGAGGCCGCCGAGAATTGAGGGGGCAAAGGCTGGAGAGTTTTCGAGTAGTCGGACAATCCCGGCTCCCGGTGTCAGTAGCTGAGCTGCGACAATGTCATCCGCAGGATTGCTGCTTTCGTTCGCTACCGCAACGAATGGAGCGCCAACTATGGTTCCCAGAGAATGACCCACAAAATAGACACTGCTTGAATCCAGGTCAGCACCCTCTGTCCCGTCAAAGTCCAGTCCGCCCAGTGAAGCTCGAACATTGAGGAGGTCTACGACCGCCTGACGGTTCTTGTCACGAGAGTTAGTGAAGTTGGTCAGGTTGATGAAGAGGCTGCCAGACTCGCCTGAGGTTTCCGTCATTGCCGTCGGCGTGTTTGCAGCGCTTGCAGTGAAATCAAAGTGGCGTTCATTCTCGGTCTTGGCGATACCAGGTACGGTCGAACCAGCATTAGCCACTGTATTCTCGAACGATCGAAGAGATCGAACCGCTGCGTCCAGCTGTGCTGCTTGGACAGGGTCAGCTAAACCAAGAACGTCCGCAGAACTTGCTCCGCCAGCAATTGCATCAACGGCTCCAGGTGCGATTGCCGCGGCATTCTCAGGTGTTTGACCAAACGAAATAAGTGTCTGGGTCAAAAAGCCAACAGCAATTTCCCCGCTGATGACAGCATTAATGTTTGTTTCGTTGGGTGCGAGTGACTCAGGGAGTCCTCCGGCTTGACCTGAAGTCAAAAGCTGCTCCGCCAAAACCTGTTGCTCTTCAAGGCCAAATGGAGTCACACCATGCACAGGCTGATCAATAACCACCACCGCGACTTGCGACGAATTCGCCAGGGCACTGCCGAACGTCAGAGCAGTACTGCGGTCTGTGGTAATGCCATGCATGTACATGACAGTCTCAAGATTCCCGCTTCCGTCATAGTTTGCAGGATAGAGGACCATGATGGGTACTTCCACTTCCCCGGTTTCAGCAGGGAACGGGAACCTGTAGTTAACCACTTCGCTAACAGTCGAATCCGATTGGGCGAGCTGAACGCCTAACTGATCGCCTGCGGCGGCTGCGAGACTCGCATTGGCAGTCCAGCTTTGAGTGTTGATAACGGAGCCTTCCGCGTCGGATGAGCCTGTGGGAATTCCGAGGTAATAGGGAAGACTAATGGTGCCTTGAACGAGGTTCACTTCCCCAAAGTCTACGAACTGACTTGCTATCGCGGATACCTGGGTTACGTCCTGCGGCTGGCCAAAGCTAGCCGTGGAGCTCTGATCCGTGGGTGTTGGCAGAAGGTCTGCCGCTGTAAATGCTCCTACCAACTGATCGGCCTGGCCGTCAGCAGTAGCATCTGCGGCTGCTACTGCGTTATTTCCGATGGTGTTGAGGGCAAAGAAGTCGGTCTCTCCTCCTTCTCGTGCATCTGACACTGCCTCGAACCTTACAGACCCAAGAATGGTTTCTTTGAAAAATGCTTTGGGATCAGCAATGTATTGGAGGACGCGTTGATCGTTGGACGTCGTAAAGCTATAGGATATTGCAATATCGCTTTCGGTAAGAGCATCGTCAGGTCTAGCCTGATTCGGTACCCCAAAAAAGCTTGCTGCAACTTTTTCCCAGAATTTATCGACAATTTGACGAACTGGTGCCAAAGCAGTGGGGTTGCCAAGCACTCTATCAGGATCGGCGACATCACGGTAAAGAGGATCTTGCACGATGGGATCGCCATTCACATCAAGCACTTCGTTCGTGACTACCACGAGGTAACGCTTGAAAGGACTCAGTGGTTTAGTCGGGTTAACCCGAATTGCTGAGGAACCGTCTAGAGACACTACTTCCGCAACGTACTCAGGCGACTGAGTAAGACCATAAAGGTAAGCGCCTGCTTCGGCCTGAGTCCTGCCGCTCAAATCTTGCGGCACTGCGCCAGCTGCAACCTGCGCGGTTATCGCTAGCGGAATAGTTGGAGATTCTCCAGCCCCGAGGCCACGGACAGGATCACCACCTGCGTACTCAAGCTCAATCAGGAAAACGTTTTGATTGGGGTTAGGAATCACGCTGCTCGGATCTTCAGGGTTTGCCAGAATAAAGGCTCTGGAGTCCACGGAGTCAGCATCGATTTGCCCATTGAACTGAACAACGGCCGGCGCGATGGAGGAGGCGCCGCTCAATTGATTTAGGGCAGTCGTAACAGGGGGTGCAGAATCTGCAACCTGGAAGGAACCATCCGCCTCATTGATTTCTGTTGCTGGGTTGTCCGACCTGAAAATCAGGTCGTTAGGCAGGGGCAGGGCACCAGTTACCGGGTTAAAGAGCGGCCAGGTTTTGCCATCCAGCTCTGGATTACTGATCTGATAATCCGGATTAGCATTCGCCCCCGTCTCGCCGCTATCAAAGCAGCCTGTAAGTCCAACGGAAGACGCCACGGCAAGACTTATTAGAGTTTTCTTGAACATGGGTGGAACCTTTTCCTGTTGTTGTGTCGTTATGTTCGGCAGCTGACGGGGCCGGTCTGATCCGGTAAGCCCGTTGTCAGTGGCCTGTTCTGCTTAAACTGTTGTCTGAAATTGTAGCCAGCGCTGTAAGCCAATTTCTGTATCTCTGACTATAGCGACAGTATGGCAAGTGTTGATCAGCCAAAAGTGTGATTCTTCTGGATTGAATCCTCCCCGCACAGTTGGAGTTCGGCCTTTGAGAAAAATAGTTGCCGGATAACGGTTTGTCGAGGTCCGGCAACAGGGAAATTGAGGCGCAGTCGAGGTTTACTCGAAGCGCGAGAAATCCGGTGCGCGTTTTTCCATGAAGGCCCGGAAGGCTTCGGCGGCTTCCGGGGATTTCAGACGCTCTGCAAACAGCTGTCCCTCCTCCAGCATGGTTTCCCGGAGTGCTTCAATGGTTGGCTTGTTTAGAAGCGCTTTGGTGGCTCGAATCGCCGCCGGGGCTTTTTCAGTGAGCCTCTGGCAGGCTTCAAAGGCATTGGCTTCGGTCTGCTCAGGTTCGCAAACCCGGTTGATCAGGCCAAGCCGAAGAGCTTCTTCCGCGGAGAAGGCACCACCAAGCATCAGCAGCTCCGCGGAGCGCACCCGCCCAATCCAGGAGGGAAGTAGCAGGCTGGAGCCACCTTCAGGGCACAGGCCGAGGCTGGCAAAGGGCATCTGGAATGCCGTGTTGTTGCCGGCGAATACCAGATCGCAGTGCAGCAACATGGTGGTTCCAATGCCGACTGCCGCGCCATTGACCGACGCCACCACGGGTTTGGTTGCACTGGCCAGTAACAAAAGAAAGCGGCCTACGGGCGTTTGTTCAAAATCACCGGGCAAGCCGGCGGCAAATTCGCCCAGGTCGTTGCCGGCGGTGAAACACTCGCTGCTGCCGGTAAAGAGTACGCACCGGATGTTGGCATCATCCCTGGCTTGTTCCAGAGCATCGCCCATGGCGGTGTACATGGCGTGGGTGAGGGCGTTCTTGCGCTCTGGCCGGTTCAGCCGAACGATGAGAATCCGGGCTTTGATTTCGGTGAGGACGAGGTCAGTCACGGTGGCTCCTGGGATGTTATTCTAGTTTGGTTAGGATGGTACCTTTTTCCTGTGCCGTTTTTCACGGGTTTTAATCCTTGCTTCGCCATCTGTCCAATCACTCGCCAAACCGATTTTCTGGTAAACTCTCGCCTCCCGATTTTTACGACACGACATAACGATACCAAGCTGATGAGGCGCCTATGACCACCGTAATCCGCCAGGACGACCTGATTGAAAGCGTAGCGGACGCGCTGCAGTTCATTTCCTACTACCACCCGAAAGATTTTATTGATGGTGTGTACGAGGCCTACCAGAAGGAAGAATCCCAGGCGGCCAAGGATGCCATGGCCCAGATCCTGATCAACTCGCGCATGTGTGCGGAAGGGCATCGGCCCCTGTGTCAGGACACTGGCATTGTGACGGTATTCGTCAACATCGGTATGAACGTCCAGTGGGACTGCGAGATGGCCCTGGATGATGTGATCAACGAAGGGGTGCGTCGCGCCTATACCCATCCAGACAACGTGCTGCGCGCCTCTATCCTGGATGACCCGGACGGCAAGCGTAAGAACACCGGTGATAACACGCCGGCCATCATCCACTACAAGATGGTCCCGGGCGATACCGTTGAGGTGCACGTTGCTGCTAAAGGCGGCGGTTCCGAGGCCAAGTCCAAATTTGCCATGCTGAACCCGTCCGACTCGGTTGTAGACTGGGTTCTGAAGATGGTCCCGCAGATGGGCGCTGGCTGGTGCCCGCCTGGCATGCTGGGCATTGGTATCGGCGGTACCGCCGAAAAGGCGATGGAAATGGCCAAGGAATCCCTGCTGGATCCGATCGATATCCACGACCTGAAAGAGCGCGGTGCGTCGAACAGAGCTGAGGAACTGCGTCTTGAGCTGTTCGACAAGGTGAATGATCTCGGTATCGGTGCCCAGGGGCTGGGTGGCCTGACCACCGTTCTGGACGTTAAGGTCAAGGATTACCCGACGCACGCTGCCAATAAGCCGGTGGCCATCATCCCGAACTGTGCTGCGACTCGCCACGCGCATTTCACCCTGGATGGTACCGGACCGTCCCTGCAGACGCCGCCGCGCCTGGAAGACTGGCCGGAAATCACCTGGGAAGTGGGCGACAACGTGCGTCGCGTGAACCTCGATACGGTGACCCCGGAAGACGTAAAGGATTGGCAGCCGGGCGAAACCGTCCTGCTCTCCGGCAAGATGCTGACTGGCCGGGATGCTGCCCACAAGAAGATGGTCGACATGATCGAGAAAGGCGAGGAACTGCCAGTCGATCTGAAGGGTCGCTTCATTTATTACGTGGGCCCTGTTGATCCGGTGCGCGAAGAGGTCGTTGGTCCTGCAGGCCCGACGACTGCGACCCGAATGGACAAGTTTACCCACACCATGCTCGAGAAGACCGGCCTTACCGGCATGATCGGTAAAGCAGAGCGCGGTCAGGTGGCCATCGACGCCATCAAGGAATTCGGTGCGGTCTACCTGATGGCCGTGGGCGGGTCCGCTTACCTGGTCTCCAAGGCCATCAAGAATGCGGAAGTGGTTGCCTTCCCGGAACTGGGAATGGAAGCCATTTACGAGTTCGAGGTCGAAGACATGCCGGTCACAGTCGCCGTTGATTCGCGCGGCTCGTCTGTGCACCAGACAGGCCCTGCGGAGTGGCACGAGAAGATCATTGCTGCCAAGGCGGTCTGATCTCGGTAGGTTGCCGAAAAAACAAAAGGGCCGGACGAGTATATCGTCCGGCCCTTTTTCGTTGGCTGGCGCAGCTACCTCAACTTGAACAGCTGATATTCAGGTGCTTGCCCCAATCCGGCGGCAATGCAGCATAAGCCTCACTTTCCGGTTGCTCGTCATAGGGGCGCTCGAGAACTTTCAATAGTGCTTTCACTTGCTCGTAATCCCCGTTTTGAGCTTCCTGGATGACCTGCTGGGCCAGGTAGTTCCTCAGCACATACTTTGGATTTACGCGGCGCATGGCGTATTCCCGCTCATCATGAGCGCGGCTTTCGTTCAGGAGTCTCTCCTCATAACGCTCCAGCCACTGGTCTGCCACGCTGCGATCTACAAACAGATCCCGCACCGGCCCATGACCATGGCTGTGCAGATTCGAGAGCGCCCGGAAGAAGGCCGTGTAGTCGACATGGTGCTCGTGCATCATGCTGAAGGTATCCATGATCAGGCTCAGGTCCGCTTCATCCTCGATGATCAGGCCGAGCTTGTCTCGCATGTTCTGGAGGAAGCGTTCGTTGTAGGCCACTTCATAGCGGCGAAGCCCCCGGCGCACGTCGTCCTCCTCCATTACGGGGAGCAGGGCTGTGGCCAGGTAGCGGCAATTCTCGAACCCGACTTGTGGTTGACGGTTGTAGGCGTAGCGCCCGCCCTGGTCGGTATGGTTGCTTATATAGCCGGCATCGAAATCATCGAGGAATGCGAAAGGGCCATAATCAAAGGTGTCGCCGATGATGGACATGTTGTCGCTGTTCATCACGCCATGGCAGAAGCCGACTGCCTGCCAGTCCGCAATCGTTCTTGCCGTACGTTCCACCACTTCCTCGAACCAGCGGGCGTATCGATCATCATCCGGCAGGTTGATCAGATGAGGGAAGTGCAGCGAGATCACATGCTCAAGCAGAGTCTTTACGCTTTCAGGCCCTTCGTGGTGAGCGGCGAACTCGAAGTGTCCAAAGCGAATATGGCTTTGAGCCACGCGCACCAGTGCCGCCGCCGTCTCGATGGATTCCCTGCGCACCGGGTCTTTGGCGCTCACCATGAACAGTGCCCGGGTGGTAGGGATACCCAGTCCGTGCATGGCTTCACTGCACAGGTATTCGCGAATGGTGGAGCGAAGCACAGCGCGGCCATCTCCGAAGCGGGAGTAGGGAGTCATACCGGCGCCTTTGAGGTGCCAGTCCCAGCGTCGTCCATCGGGGCCAACGGTTTCCCACAGTAGCAGTCCACGGCCGTCGCCCAGATCGGGATTGTAGGCGCCGAACTGGTGGCCCGTGTATTTCATGGCCACAGGCTCCATGCCCTCGAGTAACTCCGATCCCGCACCCACGCCGGTCCAGTCGGATTCGGAATCGGCGCGAAAGCCCATCTGCCCCGCGAGCTTGTGGTTGAAGCACACCATCTTTGCGTCTTTCAGAGGGGAGGGCTGAACCCGGGTATAAAAACTGTCCGGGAGCTCCAGGTAGCGATGCTCTATTCGAAAATCGTTGCCACTCATAAAACGCCTATACTCCCATTGGTATGAATTCTGCTGCCGTCTCTCTTAAGTCATCCATTGAACTGGAAACCCAACGTGTCTGATCGCTCGCTAGAACAAACCATCAGTGCCCTGATTCAGCAGGAAGGCCTGCCCGATGCCTACGCCGAAACGGTAGAAAAGACCATTCTGCCGCTCGCAGACCGAATCTGTGCGCTCCATGATACGGAAAAGCAACCCATTGTGGTTGGTATTCACGGAGCCCAGGGTACGGGCAAGTCTACGTTGACACTCTTTTTACGGGAAATTCTGCTGCGCCACCGCAACCGGTCTGCGGCCAATTTTTCCCTGGATGATATTTACCTTACCAGAGGTGAACGCCAGGACCTCGCCGAACGGGTGCACCCGTTGTTTATAACCCGTGGCGTGCCGGGAACACACGACGTTGCGCTCGGGCAACAGGTCTTGAACCGCTTGCGCAGTGCAGTGCCTGAAGATGCCACCCCGATTCCTGCATTCGACAAGTCGCGGGACGACCGGGTTCCCCGGGATCAGTGGCCTGTCTTCGGGGGAAGTGCGGAGGTCATTCTTCTTGAGGGGTGGTGCCTTGATGCGCGACCGGAGCAAGACAGTGCGCTTGCCCAGCCGATGAATCCTCTGGAGGAGAACGAGGACCCGGACGGAGTCTGGCGCAGCTATGTTAATGATCAGTTGAAAGGGGAATACCGGAAATTTTTTGATGAAATCGATTTTCTGATCATGTTGAAGGCTCCCTCAATGGCGTGTGTTCTTGAGTGGCGTCGACTCCAGGAACAAAAGCTGGCAAATAAAATCCGCAATGCACCAAAAAGTGGCGGGCCCCATGATGGTGCACAGGAGTTGCGCATTATGACCGACGAAGAAGTCGGCCGCTTCGTGATGCACTATGAACGGGTTACTCGTGCCTGCCTCGCAGAAATGCCTGGGCGGGCTGATGTTCTGATCAACGTGGCTGAGGACCATGCCCTCGGCCTTCCGCAGTTTCGCGAGGCCTAACGGAGACCGGCCATGGCCAGACCCCATTTGATTCTCTTCTCGGATCTGGACGGCACCCTGCTGGACCACGACGACTACCGCTGGCACGCGGCGGGGCCCGCCCTGGAAAGGCTGAAGGCAGCCAATATTCCCCTGGTGCTTAACTCCAGCAAAACCATGCCGGAGATCCGGGCTTTGAGGGAAGAACTTGGAAATAACGATCCGTTTATTGTCGAAAACGGTGCAGCCGTGGTTATTCCTCCCCACGCCCTGGGCAATGCGGAAGAAGAAGTGGTGAATTTTGGTGCAACCCGGGAACGTGTCCTTGAGGTGCTGGGTGCGCAACGGAAGAAGGGCGCGCGATTCAGGGGCTTTGCCGACATGTCTACCGATGAACTGGCAGCGCAGACCGGCCTGGATCCGGCAGCGGCCGGGCGGGCCAAAGAGCGGCTGGGAACCGAACCATTGATCTGGCAGGGCTCGGAGCAGGAGCTGGCGGAGTTTGAAGCGGCTCTGAGTGCCGAGGATCTCCGCCTGGTAGCAGGCGGACGTTTCCTCCATGCCATGGGTATATTTGATAAAGCCGATGGGGCCCGGTTCTTGCTAAACAAATACAAAGAGCAATACCGGGAGCAGTATGGCGATGGGCCAGTGTTGGCCATTGCCCTGGGTGATAGCCCCAACGATCAGCAGATGCTGGAATCGGCGGATATACCGGTGGTGATCCGGGGCGTAAAAAGCGAAGAGGTTCGGTTGCCTTCGGCAAAACACGCCATTCGCTCCCTCAAGCCCGGCCCCGAGGGCTGGAATGAGTGCGTGCTCAATCTCCTGTTTGAGTACGGGTACTGACCCGTTCGAGTGTGGGTATAAAAAAGGAGAGCCGCCATGGGCGACTTTTACCAGAATGGCATTATCACAACCCTTCATAACCTGGTTCGGCGTCCGGTAGAGGAACTCGAAGCGGAGCTGATGAGTTTTCGCAAGACCCGGCCCATGTCCCTGGTGTTGCCCTCCCTGTACTCGGAGCTGGAAGGGCCGGCCCTGAAAAATATCGTGCATGAGCTGGGCAAGGTGCCTTATCTGGACCAGGTGGTCATTGGCCTGGACCGAGCCAACGAGGAACAATACCGCCACGCCCTGGAGTACTTCTCCGAGCTGCCACAGAACTTCAAGGTGCTCTGGAACGACGGGCCTCGACTCAGGAATATTGATCTGAAACTTCGGGAGCAGAACCTGGCACCGACGGAAATGGGTAAAGGGCGAAACGTCTGGTATTGCTTTGGCTATGTACTGGCTTCGGGTGTCAGCAAATCCGTAGCCTTGCACGACTGCGACATCCTTACGTATTCCCGGGATCTTGTGGCCCGGCTGATCTACCCTGTGGCTAACCCCGGCTTCAACTACATGTTCTGCAAAGGCTACTACGCCCGTGTAGCGGACGGAAAAATGAACGGAAGGGTCAGTCGCCTGTTGGTAACACCGTTGATCCGATCCCTGAAGAAGGTCTGCGGCCCCAACGACTTCCTGGATTACCTGGACAGTTACCGGTACCCACTGGCCGGGGAATTCTCGTTTCGCACGGATGTGATCAATGACCTGCGTATTCCCAGCGACTGGGGACTGGAGATCGGTGTGTTGTCGGAGATGAAGCGCAACTACGCCACCAACCGCCTGTGTCAGGTGGATATTGCCGATGTCTATGATCACAAGCATCAGGAGCTCTCACCGGAAGATGCCAGCAAGGGCCTGTCCAAAATGAGCATGGATATCGCCAAGGCCCTGTTCCGAAAGCTGGCGACCAACGGCGAGATTTTCTCCAATGAAAAATTCCGGACGATCAAGGCCACGTATTTCCGCATTGCCCTGGATTTCGTGGAGACCTACCAGAACGACGCCATTATTAACGGCCTGACGTTTGATCGCCACAAGGAGGAGAAGGCCGTGGAGCTGTTCGCCCAGAACGTAATGCGGGCGGGCGCCTATTTCCTTGATAACCCGATGGACACCCCTTTTATTCCCAGCTGGAACCGGGTAACAAGCGCCATTCCCGACATCAAGGAGCAGTTGCTGGAGGCGGTGGAACTGGATAATGAGGAATTCCGGCCATGACCCAGGCTCTGAAAGCGAAGCTGGTTTCCATGCTGGATGTCGTCTATCCAGAGCTGGACTGTGAATTTCTGGCCGAACAGTTGCTGACCACTATGGGTCTGGAGCCCAACCAGGCGCCGCCGCCTGCGCACCAGAATAACTGGGATGAATCGGATGTGGTGCTGATTACCTATGCCGACACGGTTCAGCGGGCGGAAGAAAAACCACTGCAGACATTGCATCGGTTCCTCGCGGATTGCCTGTCAGATTCAATTTCTTCAGTGCACATTCTGCCGTTTTTCCCCTACAGCTCCGACGACGGTTTCTCGGTCATGGATTATCTGGCCGTCAACGAGTCCCACGGAAACTGGGAGGATATCGAGGGCATCGCCCGGGATTACAAGCTGATGGCGGACCTGGTGATCAACCATATGTCGGCCCGCAGCCGCTGGTTCGAGAATTTCCGCAAAAGGGTAGACCCGGGCAAGGATTATTTCTTCGAGGGCAATCCAAGGGATGATCTGAGTGCCGTTGTGCGGCCCCGTACCTCGCCGCTCCTTAACCCGGTCCAGACCGACGATGGCGAGCGATATGTCTGGTGTACGTTCAGTGAGGATCAGGTTGACCTGAATTTTGCCAACCCGAAGGTGCTCATCGAGTTTGCTGCTATCATCCGGCGCTACCTGGAGCGTGGCATTATCATTTTCCGGCTCGATGCCGTCGCCTTCCTCTGGAAGGAACCGGGTACGCCCTGCATCCATCTGCAGCAAACCCATGAGCTGATCAAGATCCTGCGCCTGTTGATCGAGCACCACAGCCCGGATGCGGTAGTGATTACCGAGACCAACGTACCCAACCGCGAAAATCTCACCTATTTCGGCAACGCCAACGAAGCCCATGTAATCTATAACTTTTCCCTGCCGCCCCTGCTGATCAATACCCTGGTTACCGGTGACTGCAAGCACCTGAAAACCTGGCTGATGAGCATGCCGCCCGCGCAGATGGGCACCACCTATCTGAATTTTATTGCGTCCCACGATGGTGTGGGTATGCGGCCAACGGATGGTCTGCTGACGGAGGAAGAGAAGCAGCGACTGATCAACACCATGGACTCGTTCGGCGGCAAGGTCTCGTACCGGCGCACGCCGGATGGTCGCGACCAGCCCTACGAAATCAACATCGCCCTGTACGATGCGCTGCAAGGCACGGCGGAGTCGGGTCGGGACCACTGGCAGTTGCAGCGCTTCGTCTGCGCCCACACCGTGATGCTGGCGCTTGAGGGGATTCCGGCCTTCTACATTCACAGTCTGCTGGCGACTGAGAACGATCTGGAGCGGGTGGAGCACACCGGTCGGCTTCGATCCATTAACCGCAGCCAGTGGCAACTGGATACTCTGGAGCAGAAGCTCGCAGATCCCCTGAGCCATCACAGCAAGGCGTTCGAGGAGCTGAAGCGGCTGATTACCATCCGGCGTAAACAACCTGCGTTTCACCCGAACGCCACCCAGTTCACCCTGCATCTCGGCCTGCAGCTGTTTGGTTTCTGGCGCCAGAGTATGCGCCGGGACCAGTCCATCTTCTGCATTCACAACATCAGTAACGAGGTGCAGCAGGTAGCGCTGAGCGACATCAATCTCATCGGCACCGATCATTGGCTGGATCTGATTTCCGGGATGACTATTGATGATCTGTCTGGCTCGATCACCCTGAAACCTTATCAGAGTGTTTGGCTGTCCAACCTGGAAGTTACCGGCTGATCCTGTCTTTGCGCCATTTGTGCAATGCTCGGAAAACTTGGGGTATCCTGTGCCCATATGAGCAAGGCCGAGACGTCATACATGATCAAAGCAATCAAGGTAACCGGGGGCAATCTAAGCTGGGAGCCCTGGGAAGGACCGGGTGAACCGCCCGCAGACCACGTCGAAATCGAGGTTGTCTGGACAGCCATCAATCGTGCGGATCTCATGCAGCGCGCTGGCGTCTATCCCCCGCCTCCGGGAGCATCCGATATTCTCGGGCTGGAGGTCAGTGGTCGCATCGCTTCGGTCGGATCCGGCGTTACCCACCTCAAATCCGGTGATGAAGTCTGCGCCCTGCTGACCGGCGGCGGTTATGCGACTCGTGTGGTGGTACCCGCGGTGCAGGTTTTGCCCGTTCCCAAAGGGGTGTCGCTGGAGACAGCTGCGGCCATTCCCGAGGTTTTTGCGACCGCCTGGTTGAATCTGTATCACGAAGCAGCCTTGAAACCGGGCGAGCGTGTGCTCCTGCATGCGGGTGCCAGCGGCCTTGGCACTGCGGTAATTCAGCTCGCAACGGCCTTTGGCAATCCGGTCTTTGCGACCGCCGGTGATAAGGCCAAACTGGAGGTTTGTCGCAATCTGGGCGCCAGTGGCGTCTGGAACCGGAACGAAGGCTCCTTCGTTGATGCTGTTACAGCGTGGGGTGGCGTGGATATGGTTCTGGATCCGGTCGGTGGCAATTATATTGCCGAAGATCAGCGGGTTCTGAACGTCGATGGCCGCATTGTGCTCATCGGACTCATGGGTGGCCGTATGGCCGAGGTGGATCTGGGCATCATGCTGATCAAACGCCAGCGCCTGATCGGTTCCACCCTCCGTTCACGCACGGTCGAGGATAAGGGCGAGGTGATGCAGGCGCTCTACCGGCACGTCTGGCCACTGCTCGCAGCCGGCCAGATTGAACCTCTGATCGATAGCACCTGGCCGATAGAAGAGGTGGAAGAGGCGATGGCCTATGTGGCTGAGAACAGGAACACCGGCAAGGTGCTCCTGAAAATCTCGGACTGAATCACACAGACCACACGCGTCTCAGGTATTGCAGTCAGTCTGCAATGTGAACCAGCTGTTTACCGAAGTTCTGGCCTTTGAGCATGCCCTTAAAGGCATCAACGGCGTTGTCCAGCCCTTCGGCAACGGTTTCGCGGTATTTCAGTTCTCCGGAAGCAACCCGTGAGGCCAGGATGTCCGTGATTTCCTGATGCTGGTCCTGCCATTCGGTCACGAGGAAAAAACGATGCTCCGGCGCCGGATCAAGCGCCCCGAGCACGTGGAAGGGAGTTTCCACGCTGGCCATATCTTTTGCATTGTAGGCAGAGACAAAACCGCAGATGGGCACCCGGGCCCCCTCATTCAACAATGGGGCAACGGCGCGCGTAACGGCTCCACCCACGTTTTCAAAGTAGATGTCGATGCCGTCGGGGCAGGCCGCTTTGAGATCCGCTTCCAGGTTCCCCGCCTTGTAGTCGACGCAGGCGTCGAAGCCCAGCTCATTGACCACGAAATCGCACTTCTCAGGCCCACCGGCAACGCCAACCACCCGGCAACCCTCTGTTTTTGCGGTTTGGCCAACGACAGTGCCGACAGGGCCGGAGGCTGCCGAGACAACCACGGTTTCGCCGGCTTTCGGTTTGCCGACGTACATAAGGCCGCAATAACCGGTGCGCCCTGGCATGCCTGCAACGCCAAGGTAGGTTTGAAGGGGCACATTGTCCCGTTGCTGAATTTTGTAGACCATCGGCGCGTCCGCCGGGAAGGTGACGTATTCCTGCCAGCCGGAGTAGCAGGTAACCAGGTCGCCGACTTTCAGGTCGTCCGAGCGGGACTCAACAACACGTGCAACACTCTCGCCGACGATAGGCTCATCGATGCCAATGGGGTCCATGTAACCCTTGGCATCGTTCATGCGTGGACGCATGTAGGGGTCCAGTGAAAGCCAGAGCACTTGAGCAACAACTTCTCCCTCGTTAGGGGAACGGACAGGACGCTCTTCCAAAACGAGATCGCCTTGTTGGATTTCGCCCTGTGGGCGTTGTTTGAGCACGACGGCTCGGTTCTTGTATTCGCTCACTTGTTCTCTCCGGTTGCATAATGAAACCAGATTAGGGTGCAGCAGAATGGATTTCCGGTCAACCTCTCATCATGCCGACACAAGACTGGCCCCGGGGTTTCATTCTACGGCTTGATGGCTATAATCGGAGGCCTGCTCAGGACGAGCTTAAAAACCGATTGCTCTTCAAGGAATGAAGATATGCCCCAGGCAAGTGGATTGCAGTTTACCGCCCGTGTTGGCGGACTCCCCTCAGATTTATTTTCAGTGGTTGGCTTTAAACTGACCGAGCGCCTGTCCGAGGTGTTTCAGGGTCACCTTGAGCTGGCCAGCACCGACCCCTCCATTCAGGCTGCAGAGATTCTGGAGCAACCAGTAGATCTCGTTATCTGGCAGGACAGCATGCCTCTTCGGCGGTTTACCGGGGTGGTCAACGAATTCGTCCGAGGCGATGCCGGCCACCGGCGTACCCGCTATGAACTGATTATCCAGCCGCCGCTCTGGCGTCTTGGACTGATGCACAACAGCCGGATTTTCCAAACCCAGGGCACCGACACCATTGTGCGCACTCTCCTGGAAGAGCGCGGCATTATCGATTCGATCTTCGATCTGAAGCGCACGCCGGAGCAACGGGAATACTGTGTTCAGCACCGGGAAAGCGACCTGGCCTTTCTCGAACGCCTCGCGGCTGAAGAGGGTTGGCATTACCGCTATGAACAGGGGAGCGTGGACGGGGACACCCAGTCGGCGCTTATAATCGCCGACCATCATGGCGATGCTCCGAAACTGGAGCCGGCAGCATACAACGCCAAAGCAGGCGGCAGCACCCAGCGCCCGGCGGTGTATCGGTTCCGGTATGAAGAACGGGTGCGGGTGGCCTCTGTGGCAATGAAGGATTACACCTTCAGAAATCCCGCCTATGCCCTGATGCATGAGCATGCTTCTGGCGATCTGAAGCACCGGGAAGACTACCAGCACTACGACTACCCCGGCCGCTTCAAGGCCGACGCCAGTGGCCAGCCTTTTACCGAAGCCAGACTGCAATCCCTTCGCAATGACGCCAGCACCGCCTCCGGCGAGAGCAACCGCCCGGATTTCAGCCCCGGCGCGAAAGTGGAACTGACCGAGCACGATAGTGACAATCTCAATCGGGAGTGGCTGCTAACGTCTATCATCCACACCGGAACGCAGCCCCAGGCTCTGGAAGAGGAAGGCGGCAGCGAACCCACCACGTACCACAACCAGTTCAAGGCCATACCTGCAGATCTGACCTGGTGCCCGCAGACGCCACACCGCCCCCTGATGGACGGCCCACAAATCGCGATTGTCACCGGCCAGGAAGGCGAGGAGATTCACTGCGATGAACATGGGCGGGTAAAAGTCCGGTTCCCGTGGGATCGCTACTCGAAAAATAACGAACACAGCAGCGCCTGGCTGAGAGTCAGCCAGGGTTGGGCCGGCGGCCAGTATGGTTTTATGGCGCTACCGAGGATCGGCCACGAAGTGATTGTCTCCTTCCTGGACGGTGACCCGGACCAGCCGATCATCACCGGCCGAACCCATCACGTGACCAACACGCCACCCTATGGGCTGCCCGAGCACAAAACCCGCACCACCCTGAAAACGAAAACCCACAAGGGCGAGGGCAGTAACGAACTGCGGTTTGAGGACGAGGCGGATCAGGAACAAATCTACCTGCACGCCCAGAAGGATCTGGACCTGCGCACCGAACACAACCGCACCGAGGTCATCAAGAACGACAGCCACCTCACCGTCGAGAACAATCGATTCAGCCAGATCAAGGGCGATGACCACTGCACGGTAGGTGGTGACAAGCGGGAATCCATCGGTGGCGATTGCAGCCAGAGCATTGGTGGCACCTTTCACCAGAAGTCCGCCCGCACCATCGCGTCCGAAGCAGGCACCCAAGTGCACCACAAAGCGGGCGCCAAAGTTGTCCTGGATGCAGGGGCCGAGATTACGATCTCTGCCGGTGGCAGCTTTATCAAACTGGACCCGAGTGGCGTTACGTTGAGTGGGCCTGGGATCAAGATTAATTCGGGTGGCGGGCCCGGGAGTGGAGGTGGGCAAAGCGTCGCTGATCCGGCGCTGCCCAATCATCTACAACCCAACGGGGCGACAATACCTCAAGCTAACGAGCTGGCCATGGTTGGCCAGCGGAAAACGGCTTCTCCTGACCAAGTGGATTTGAATCAGTTACCTGGCTCTGACCGGAAACTGATCATTGATGTGATTGGCGGGCATCTGGAGCGGGATTCAGTGGAAGCTGTAAAAGGGATTGTTAAGGAGCAAGACGCATGACAGATACCCTGGATTTTTCCGATGAGTCCCGCGAACGGTCAATCCTGAGACGGGCGGAGTACGATGATACTGACCCCAGAGATCTCATGCTGGTGATACCCACAAGAGAAGGTGGCAAGCTCCGGGTACCTTTGCTTGAACGGGCGAGATCCAATATCGAGCGGGAGGATTATCAGGAAAATACGTTGCTTCGAGTCAAGCCGCTTGCCGAAATCGCAAGTAACCTGCCCGTCAAAAGCGGTGGAATCAGGATTAACCAGGGGAGAGGCGTCGCACTTTTACGCCCCGGTTTTCTTTACATTTTTCGAAATAATCGACTCTGGCGTGAACTGGAAATAAACGAACACTCCCAGTTTAGCGATGTGGATCTGGAGGCGGTCCGCACGGATATTGCAGATCCAAAATCCGGCCTTCACATTGTTCGCCCATCGGTGGGCCAATGGATCGATGATCTGCTCATACCTGTTTTTCTTCAGGGGCGGGCGGTGATGAATGACTTCAGGATGGCCTACAGTGAGGTGCAGTGGGATTGGTCATACCTTGAATATCTTGAAGAAAATGAATCAGCCCGCAATTTGAGGACAACGGCCATCGGGCACGCCTGGGCTTTGAAAGCTTCTGATTTATTGACTTTTTCATCCGGCTTTCCGGCCTCGCGGATAGAGGATGTGGTGGAACTACGGGAGCGTGATCTGGGCCTCGAGCTGATGCTGGAAAATCCCAGTGATTTCGTTGTCGGCTTCAAAAAACCGGGGGATCACGAGTTGTGTACGAAACTCGGCAATCTTCTCGAAACTCCTTTCGATCTGACTTGCGATCCCGGAAACGACCACTTGGCCCACCTCCGATCCCGGCAAGGCGTGACCTGTGTGTCCCTTCCAGACCCCTTGTTTGTGATCAGGCACGCGATGACACAACTGCATCTTGCGCTTCATTACCTGGATGCTGTGGAAATGTCCGTGCAGAACAATCCCCTGGCACATTCGGCCATGCTGATCAGGCAAGCTGTTTTCGATCCACGCCCCGGCGAAAGCAATCCCTTTTCAAAGTACTCGAGTGCCATAGACCGGTCGAAATTGGATGAAGTGTTAAAAACCAGTGAAAAAGACCACGCCATTGCGGTCATTGACAGAAACCTTGCTGTTCTCAGGCCTATGTTGGGTAACCGGACTCTTGACTCGGTGCTTGAGGACTATCGAACGTGTAACGACGTGGCGATATGCGAGGGTTACCTGCTGATTGCAGACGCTCTAATTCTTCTACAGCAGATACCCGGCGTTCTTCGGGCGCAAGGGGTGGCAGACAGAGCCGATATTCTGAGCGATCTCCGACGCTGGATCGTTGACGGTTCCTTTTTGATGGATTGGGCACCCGATGACACAGGCAACAGAAGTGACCAAGACGCGGTTCTTGATCGCATTGAGGCACTGGTTGATGACAAAACTGAGATCGATGACGCGCTGTTGAAGCGACTGAACCTGCAATCTCTGGTTTATCTGGAAAAACAGCTGGATGAACAGAACGGTGGCGTAGAGTCAGGCGTGAAAGGTGTGGCCAACGCCGGCAAAGTGAGCGGGATGGTATCCAGCTCACTTAACGAGTGGAGCTCTTCGATACTTACGGTGTGCAAGCGCCTCATCGAGGACGATTCCATTCAGCAGGTTGATATTCAGAGAATTATGGGAGCTGCTTACAACAATTTTGTTCGTGTAGATCGGACCCTGCAGCGAATTGATATTATGACCAGAGCGGGAGCTGTTACCAGCGGCTCCATTGTCGGCGTCTCAGGTAATGGGCTTGTTCGCGGCTTGACGGATTTTGATCGCTCGAAAGGGGTACTTACACGCGCCAAAGACTATCTGTATGCCGACTTGTTCGATGATTCTGGAAAACTGGTTGCGTCCAGCAGCCCCTCTCGAGTGGCAGGAACTATTGACGAAGCAATTAACAAGATAGCTGGTGATACGAGTGTGTTTTATGCGCCGAGCGATCATCCGGAAGTACGTAAGCTGAGCCTTGTAAAGGTCGACTTGGCGAAGCGCGCAAACGATGTTGTTGACGGGCCGGCAGTGTCTCGCGGGTTGGTGGCTTTGGCGGCGTTTAACTTGTTCGTGGAGTTGCATACCTTGAATCGGGTATCTCGCCATGATTCTTCAGCTTTCGCGCTCTCCTCTGCGAAAATCGTTGGCGCAACTACTGATTTGGTTGCTGCCTCTCTAAAGCTCAGCGAAGTCATGGGATGTCACGTAGCCAATTTAGGCGGAGAAACCTCAAGGATATACAGGGTCGCAACTCGACCACTATTCGACATTAAGAACTGGCCGCTCATTGGCAAGCGCCTGACCATGTTAAAGGTTTCGACACTGGTTCGAGTAACCGGGTTGGCGACATTTCTAGCTGGCTCTGCCGGTGCGGGCTTAAGTTACTGGGAAATGCGAATCAGCTTGGCAAATAAAGACTTTGACGCCGCAAATGGTCATGCGATAGCTGTGGCGGGAAGTATTTTTGTTCTGGCGTCCCCACTAATGAATTCGTTACTCGCCATTCCGGGCTGGGGCTGGGCCATATTTGGCTTGGGGCTGGCTGTTGGCGGCAGCCTTTACGCCGGACTGGCGGCTGATGATGACTTTGAGCAGCTCCTAAAGAGAGGGCCTTGGGGGTATTATCCGGACAATTCGCTACCGGGTCGGGACGACGAATCATATTACAGTCAGCTCCTCTCATTGCTGTCACCGATACACGTAACAGCGCAACGGTATTCAGATGTGGAGCCTGAACCGGCTCTGGCCCACCCGAGCTTCGCACCCCGACCAAACGATTATGTTATTACGATACAGACGCCATTGGTCAGTCGCTTGCGTCTTCACAGAAATAGCGGGGAGAAGCTACCTGAAGCCCCATTTCGTCTGGTGGTGCAGGAAGTTGCTTACATCTCCTCTACCAGTCAGGCTCCCAGTCTTGGGCTATCGGTGCCTGTAACCAGTACTCAAATGCTAAAGGCTACTCAATTGACAAAAGTGACCGCTCGGCAGTCACTTCCTGATCAATCTGCTGTCCGGTTTCTGGTTCGGCGTGAGATCACTGAGAGCGACTATCAAAGTCTGTACTATCAGGAATCTGTCACTACACGGGTTCGGGTTGGCATTCAGGCTACTTTGGATACAGAGTTGGGTCCGTTGGTCTTTCCAACACCCGTGTTTGAGGAGTTTGAACCTTTTGACTTGGCTCGGCACAGCCAGCCACCGATTAAGGAAAAGCGTGTTTTGAATCCCTACAGCCAGCCCAAATCGCCATACTGGTATTTTACTGAGGTAAGCGCATGAGTGCACAATCAAACGTAACAGTGTACTCAGAAAGAGCCTTTCGTGCGGCCGCGCTCGGCCCGCTCCCCAGAGCGCCGGAAGATCGCATCCGTTTTGGCGAGGAGTTGCAACCGGTCGGTTCCTACGCGGAGGTGATCCCTTATTTGTCCGCCATTCAGGATGCAGAAGCTCTTCAGGACCATGAACAGACCGATCCGGAATTTAATTCCAAGGACTGGTGGTGGGATCATCAGCGGATTCGATTTTTGAACGGGAAGATGGGGCTAAAGTTCCTGTTGCTGATTATTCCACTGATCTGGGTGCTTTCCCTGTGGTTGGCTGGTCCGGCAGTTATGGTTTGGATGATTGCCGAAGTAGATGTCTTGAAGGAGCTCCCGGCATTAGTTATTGGATTGTGCTCTATTGTCCTAACGATTGGGTGGTATGGGTTCGCGATCTGGGTCACGCCGATAACCACAAACTGGATTATGAGCACCGGCGTCGGATTCCTCCTTAAGCCGTTCGAAAAAAACATCAACAAAAAGCTGGATGCGACGCTTGAAGATGGATGCAGCGAATTCAACCGCCTCACGGGTCAGGTCCGCATTGCGCTTGGTCGCGGTCGCTTCTTTGAAGCCCCGTTCGTGGAATTTGACGCCTACATTGAGCGGGTAATTCAGCAAAGCGGGGTGTTCTACCGCCTGATGCTGGTGCACCGCTACACCCAGAAAACGTTCAACAAAACCGGCTTCAGCACCATCGAGTCGGAAAAGTCTGAAGTCTTGGCATTGTGGGATATGTTGCAGCGCTACATGGATGTCTCCCAGCCTCTGCCCGACACGCCACGCCTGGAACCTTTCCGTCATCTGGACCCGATAACCGCTGAGCATGACAGAAAAACCGTGAGGAACCCGAGGTACTGGCGGGATCTGGATCTGGAATCCTGGAAGGAGGGAGAGGGCTGGACGAAGGTGCATCAGCGCCAGAATTCATACCCGTGGGCAAGCCGAACCTGCAAGCTGACGCCTCAATTGGGCAAGATCTCGATGGAGGAATATCGGAAGCTGCGGCCTGCTGGTGCCTGGCCAATTTAATGCCTACCGAGAGGCCAAATCTCGCTTGTTGCATATTGCAACACCTGTGGTAACCTGTTGCTAACACTTAGCCCTACTCAGGAGGTCACCATGACAACCGCTGTCCGTCTCGACGATACTCTGGTCCGCCACGCCGCTGCTGAGGGCGCGGTTCACAGGCGCTCGACGCCCAAGCAGATTGAGTATTGGGCCGAGATAGGGCGTGCGGTTGCCAGCGAGGTGAGTGCCGAGGATCTGATTGCCATTCTCCAGGGCATTCGCCAGGTGAAAGTTGAGCCGGTGGTGGCGGAGTCTGTTTCCAGTGATGATCTCTGGGCTGAGGTGGATCAGGCCCGGGGAAGTGGTGATCTGGGCCGTTCTATTGGCCGGGGGCGCACGGTGTATCAGGCGTCTGCCGATAAGCCGGGGTACCTGGAGGCCGTCGATCCGGATGGTACCAGGGAAGTCGGCCAGTTTCGCAACGGGCGTTTTGAGGCATTGAGTGACCGTGACAACGCAGCCTGAACTCTGGCTGCTGGTTGGCGGTAACGGCGCGGGCAAAACCACCTTCTACGAGCGTTTCCTGGCCCCCCGGAAGATTCCCCTGGTAAATGCCGATAACATTGCCCGCAGCGTCTGGCCGGATGCGCCCGAAAAACACAGCTACGAAGCTGCTTTGATTGCTGAGCGGGAACGCTTTCGGCTGCTCGAAGAGCGCCAGAGTTTCTGCTTTGAAACCGTGTTTTCCCATCCCTCAAAAGTCGACTTCGTTGGCGCCGCCAAGGCCGCCGGGTTTCGCATCAGGTTGTTTTATTTCCATCTTGAACTGGCGTCGTTGAACAAAGCGCGGGTTGTTTCCCGGGTGAAGGCCGGCGGCCATAACGTCCCTGAAGCCAAGATAGAGGCCAGGATTCCGAGAACCCTGGCCAATCTTCGCCAATGCATCGGGTTGGTTGATGAACTCCACCTCGTCGACAACTCCAGTCTGGACCACCCCTATGTTCGAATTGCGGTCTGGCAGGACGGGCAGTGGCGCTCCTTTGTGGAAACACTGCCTGGATGGGCGAGCGATCTTATTGATGCCTGATGAGCTGTCAGGGCCAACTGTTTGGCACTACAAATAGCCGTTGGGTTTCCTGCCAGAGTCCCGTAGCGCTGTCTTGCTCGAGCTTCGCGAAAAGAAGAGGGACACCGTAATGCTGGATCATGTTCAGCGCCGCCATCACTGCCTGCGCAGTGGGTGGCTCGGTCTGTCTCCAGGAGCCAATCCAGTGAGGCTTGTTCAATAGCGCCCAGCCCGGAACGTCGGAGGGTCGCACCTGCGAGAGATAGCACCACTGACCACGGAGATGATCGATTGGAACATACTCTGGCGCGACAGCTTCCTGGGCAGGGGGGTAAAACAGGTAACCCGGCATGAAAATCCGGGGCGTAACCGGCCCGGTGATTCCGGCGTTTGCCAGCAACGTGCGAGCCTCGGGCAGGTGGGTTCGCTGACTCTGTTTATGAAGCATGCCGGCGGTTTTCAGATCCAGACGGTCTTTGGCATTCGGGCCGTACCATAAGGTCGGCCCGGCCGGCTGATTAACGCCCAGGTAAAACTTGATGGCAATCTCGTGGTGCTCAATCCGATCCTCGGAGCCATTGTGCACCACGAAATCCAGTTCACCGATGGTTCGTCCGTTAGACTGGATCTGCTGGTTCTGCAGAAGAATGTCCCAGCCCAGAAGATCCTGCAGCAATACCCGGTAAAGCCGCTCGAAATAAAAGCCCAATCGTTTCTGGGGAGCTTCTTTAAGCAGCGCCGGCGCGGTCTCAGGGTTTTGATCCCATAGCCGGAGCGTTTTGTCCGCGTCCACCGGGAGATAGCGGGCTGGCTCAAATGTCAGCGATGAGTGCAGCAGCTGCGGCGCCCGGCACAACCACGCGAGGTGCCGGATGGCCGGGGTTTTCAGCTCCGGGATTTGGTTGTTTGCTGTTTTTGCATCCATACAGCCAGAATACCGTAAACTGTGCCCAGGGTAAGATGATGAATTCGTGATTAATCCTGTCCCGAGGGAGGCTTTATGCACTATCTCCATACCATGATCCGGGTAAGTAACCTGGATGAGACCCTTCATTTCTTCTGCGACCTTCTGGGAATGATTGAAATCAGCCGAAAAAGCAGCGACAAGGGCCGTTTCACCCTGGTGTTCCTGGCGGCGCCCGGAGACGAGACCCGGGCTCGGGAAGATCGGGCACCGATGGTTGAGCTGACGTACAACTGGGATCCGGAGGAGTACACCGGTGGCCGTAATTTTGGCCATCTGGCTTATCGTGTTGACGACATTTACGCTCTGTGTGAGCACCTACAGGCCAATGGCGTCACTATTAACCGCCCGCCAAGGGACGGCCACATGGCTTTTATCCGTACCCCGGACAATATTTCTATCGAGCTTCTGCAAAAAGGCGAGGCACTGCCACCCAGAGAACCCTGGGCCAGCATGGAAAACACCGGCACGTGGTAAGCCGGTTACGACCGACGGAGGGTTGAAAGTGGTATAATTTGGCCGTTATACCCAGTCATTGCATCGGGATGATGCATTCAGAACATGGAGATGTTTGATGGAAGATTGGCAAGGATGCCTGGATCCCCAGTGCCAGACTGCTTTGATGCATGCCCGCGAGAGCGTTGAGCGCCGCGGGGGCTCCGTAATTACCGTAGAAGACTACCTGCTCGCCCTCCTGGATTCCGACCCTGGCATTACTCGCTTTCTGCGGGGGTGCGGTGTGGACATGGACGAACTCACCCGAACCATCCAGTGTGAGCAGCCTATCGTCACCGAAGTCGGTGGTGAAGGGCCGCTGTCCTCCCAGCTGATGTACTGGTTTGCAGCGGCCCGTGAGGCCACTGAGTTGCCCTGGCTGGGGTGGCCACAGTTGCTGGAATCCCTGGCTCGCTATGCCGAGCGGTTGCAGGAAAAGGCGTATGTGGCGGTCCTTGAGTTGGTCAGCCACTGGCCTGATCACACGGAAGAGCGGGATTTGTCCCCCCTGGACGAAAGTCAGCGTGCGCCTGTGGTTGTAGCGGATGCCGCCTGGATTGAGCTTGCCGAAGATGTTGCGGTAAGCCTGGCAGCATCTCAGACGGCCTTGATCTGGGTGCGCGGCGAGCGTGGCACAGGGAAAACGGCGTGGCTGCAGTCGCTGCTATCCGATATCGAGCTGGATTACGTTGAGTTGGATCTGAGGCGTGAAGCGGAGGTCATGGCCAGTGATTTGCCGGTTCTTCCAGACCGCGGGGTTGGTTGTTGCTCGCCGGACAACCGCTCACGTTGGCCGGTTCTGGTGCTCGATAATGTGTCTCCTGCTAATCTGGTTGCCCTGATGGAGTTGCCCGATGGCCTGGCCGCTGCCCTGACTCTTCAATGGGCAGGGCCGATTCTGTTATTGGGTCCGGACGAGCCCGGCGACAGCCAAGGTGTGTTGGCGCTGCAGCATCGCCTTGGTCGATCCCTGGATGTCTTTGATATGCCTGCTGCAAGTAAGGTTCAGCGCCAGGCGATTCTGACTGCCCATCAGGCAGCGATTGAGAGACAGTGGAATGTGCAGATTCCGGGGCCGGTGATCCGCTTTGCGTCGTCGCGGCGGAGTCGGAGTGTCAGCACCCCCGGGGGAATGCTGCAATGGTTGGAACGGTCGGCGGCCCGGCTGGATCTGTTTGCCCGCAAAGGGCCGCCAGAAGCCATGGCTATGGCGGGGCAGGCCGATACCCTGAGACGTCAGTCCCTGGTTGCCCTGGCGCGGAAAGAGCCGATCGACGACATCGAGGCTTCGCTTGGTGAAATTCAGCTTCATCGTGTGGCTGCAGAGGTTGCCTGGCATGAGCGTAAAGCCGCCGGCAAGCTCCGGCAGCTGAGCACTGAAGATTTGCGGCAGGAACTGGAACGCTGGGTTGCAGCGCGACCCGGGCCGGTTCACTATGTGGTGCATTGTAATCAGCAGGATGGAGATTCAGCGGGTGCAGGATCTGGAAATATACATTCGTGATCTGGAGCCGGGGGCGGTTTCCGGGTGGCTTGAAAACCATGTGGACCAACTGGAACTGAGTGACAGTGACGTAGCGAACGTGATCAAGGGCTTCGCGCGTTATGAAGGTGACAGGGTCAGAATATCGCTCTATCCCGGCGCGTTCGGCAAGCGTTTTACCTCTCTGGTGATTGAGGGGCCTCGGGTACCCTGGAACAGTGATCTGGACTGTGCCCGAAGCGCCTGGCGGGCCATGGATACCGAAATTCGCTGCAGTCCGGGAGACTGGAAAGAGGGCGAGCCGGTAGAGGATGAGAAATGGTGGCGTCTGGACCACCGGGGCGAGCAACAGGTCGTCTGGAACTGAAAGAGGCAGCCCTTGGGCTGCCTCTTTGTTTTCAGTGGGCGATTCAATCGCTCAGGATGGATACGTTGTCGGCCTGAAGGCCTTTGTCTGCCTCCACAACATTGAAGCGGACCAGTTGACCCTGTCGCAGGACCCGGCGCCCACGGCCACGAATCGCCCGGAAGTGAACAAATACCTCGTCACCGCTGTCACGCACGATAAAGCCGAAGCCTTTCTTGACGTTGAACCACTTTACGGTGCCTTCTTCATCACCCTCAGGGCTGCTTTCGTCATAGCCATCATCATCGTCATCATTGTGGTTCTGGCTGGGGGCACGGTTGCTCGGCCGGGATGGGCTTTGCTTTTCGGCCGGTTTCTTGACTGAAAGCGCAATGGCCAGGAAGCCCGCAATGCCGAAAACGATCAGCGTAATAATGTAGGCTGCGATGCCACGAGTGCTACCGAGGGCCTCAATAAGCTGACCTGCAGCGATCAGGCGAAGAGGCTCTGGTGTAAAAGACAGCAACAGGGCAAGCACCAGCGGTGCGGGGATGGCGATCAGGAGAGAAAAAAGGATCGCTTTGGATGGATTACGCATTGACTGAAATTTCTCCATTCTTGTAACGCTAACGATAAAAACCGGATATCGGGTAAAATCGCACATCCGGCCGGTGAAAACCGACAGTACCCCGAAAAACGGGAGTGCTGGCGGGCAAAAGCGGCATGATACCAGATTATCCCGAGCGCTGACCAAGCAACGGAATAAGCAGTGTCATCGATCACATTCTAGAGAGAACTACCCAGGGGAGTACCAATACCCGATGAGCCAGAACGATCTGGAAACCCGACTGGACGAGCTGGAAACGCGGCTGGCCTTTCAGGACGACGTTATCAATACCCTGAGCGAACAGGTTGCCAAGCAGGAAATGGATATCCGTGAGTTGTGGGAGGCCAAGCGGCTGCTGCACAAACAGTTGAAAGATGTTTCACCGTCCAATATCAAGTCAGAGCAGGACGAAACACCTCCCCCTCATTATTGAAAGTGGCGCATTAAAAAAGGGATCGGATGAAGGTTTCATCTGATCCCTTTTCGTTGGATTCCGGTTCCCGCTTTTATGCCAGCAGTTCGATCAGAATCTGTTCGTAGATTTCAGACAGGGTATTCAAATCGTCGGCCTTTACGCACTCATCCACTTTGTGAATGGTCGCATTGATGGGGCCAAGTTCGACCACCTGCGCGCCGGTAGGTGCAATGAAGCGACCATCCGAGGTGCCGCCGGAGGTTGAAAGTTCGGTTTCCCGGCCTGTCACCGTGCGAATGGCGCTCTGGCTGGCAGACACGAGTGCGCCCTTGTCCGTCAGGAACGGACGGCCACTGAGGTGCCACTGCAGATCGTATTTCAGGTTGTGGCGGTCCAGGATGGCTACCACCCGTTCCTCCAGACTTTCTGCAGTGTTTTCCGTGCAGTAGCGGAAGTTGAAGTGCACCAGGCATTCACCGGGAATAATGTTGCTGCCCGTACCGGCCTCCAGCTTGGTGATCTGGAAGGTGGTTGGCGGGAAGAAGTCGTTGCCGTTATCCCAGAACTCCTTTGCCAGCGCATCCAGGGCAGGCGCAACCAGGTGAACCGGGTTCTCGGCCAGGTGCGGATAGGCTACGTGGCCCTGAACCCCATGCACGGTCAGGTAACCATGCAGAGAGCCCCGTCGACCATTCTTGATCACATCACCCACTTCTCGGGTGCTGGACGGCTCGCCAATCAGGCACCAGTCGATCTTTTCGTTCCTGGCTTCGAGAGTTTCCACCACTTTGACCGTGCCGTGTTGGGCTGGCCCCTCTTCGTCACTGGTAATCAGCAGGGCTATGGAGCCCCGGTGGTCCGGGTAGCTTGTAACGAAGCGCTCGCAGGCGGTTACGAAGGCTGCCAGGCTGCCCTTCATGTCCGCGGCGCCACGGCCGAGGAGGTAGCCATCCCTGATCACAGGATCGAAGGGGGGGTGCGACCAGTTCTTTTCCGGCCCGGTTGGTACCACATCGGTATGGCCGGCAAAGGCCAGCACCGGTCCCTCGGAGCCCTTTCGGGCCCAGAGGTTATCGGTATCGCCAAAGCGCAGGTTCTCGCCGGTGAAGCCCAGAGGCGCAAGGCGCGACATCATCAGTTCCTGACAGCCGGCATCGTCTGGGGTGACAGACGGCCGGCGGATCAGATCAACGGCAAGTTCGAGGGTCGGGGAATCAGTTGTTTGCATGCAGCTCTTCATTCAGCTCGATGGCAGACTTGTTGGTTTTGCACTCCACCGCGCCAGTCTGGCTGTTACGGCGGAAAAGCAGGTCTGTCTGGTTGGCCAGATCGCGGGCCTTGATCACCTCAACCAGCTCGTTGTTGTCGTCGAGCAGCGCAACCTTTGTGCCGGCAGTGATGTACAGCCCGGCCTCGACCTTGCAACGGTCGCCCAGCGGGATGCCGATACCGGCGTTGGCGCCGATCAGGCAGTTCTCGCCAACGGCAATGATGATGTTGCCACCACCGGAAAGGGTGCCCATGGTTGAGCAGCCACCGCCCAGATCAGACCCCTTGCCAACCATGACGCCGGCGGAAATACGGCCCTCGATCATGCTGGTGCCTTCGGTGCCGGCGTTAAAGTTGATAAACCCTTCGTGCATGACCGTGGTGCCTTCACCCACATAGGCGCCAAGGCGAACCCGGGCGGTATCGGCAATGCGGACACCTTTCGGTACCACGTAATCGGTCATCTGCGGGAATTTATCCACGGATTTGACTTCCAGTGTGCGGCCTTCCAGGCGAGCCTGAAGCTGGCGGTCGGACAGTTCGTTCAGATCGATCGCGCCTTCGCTGGTCCAGGCCAGATTCGGCAGCAGGCCAAAAATGCCGTCCAGCTTCAATCCGTGGGGTTTGGTCATGCGATGAGAAATCAGGTGAAGCTTGAGGTAAACCTCCGGGGTGCTGGACGCGGTGTCATCTGTTTCGAGTACTGTGACAACCACCGGGCGCTTGCTGGCGGCCGCTTTGTCCGCCAGTGATGCCTGGCCTGTCTGGCCGATCTGACGCAAGGCGTTGGCGAGCTGGCTGAGCTGCTCGGCGGTCGCGCTGATCGCCTGGTTGCGACCCTTGTAATCAAGGGCGTTGGAGATGACGTCCATCAGGGTGTTATCGGGTGTCATGACCGGCTGCTGGTAAAACACTTCCAGCCACTCGCCCTGGTTGTTCTGGGTGCCGATACCGATACCGAATGCAAAGCTCATCTGATGGTTGCTCCTGTTATGAATGTGGGGGCAGGGCAATGCCTGAAGACCCCTGAAATTAAAGTTTGGATCTGGTTTGCCCGAGATTCAGGCCAGCCATGCGGACCATTCGTCTGCACTGAAACCTACGCGCACATCACCGCCGTTTTCGACAACGGGACGCTTAATAATGGATGGGTTCTCCAGCATGATCTCGTGAGCGCTTTGGGCGTCAATGGTATCACGAACGTCCTCCGGAAGTTTGCGCCAGGTGGTGCCACGGCGGTTCAGCAGGGTTTCCCATCCGACCGCGTGTTCCCAGCGGAACAGCAAATCACTCTGCAGGCCATCCTTCTTGAAGTCGTGGAATTCGTAGTCGATACCTTGTTCGTCCAGCCACTTCCGGGCCTTCTTTACGGTGTCGCAGTTTTTGATGCCGTACAGTTTCATGGCTTGTTCGCCTTAACAAATTCAACAATGCGTTCCGCTGCCTCTACGCACTCTTCCAGCGGGGCGACCAGGGCCATCCGGACACGGTTTTCTCCGGGATTATGGCCATCCACGGTTCGGGAAAGATATCGCCCAGGCAACACGTGCACGTTCTGTTGTGCCGAGAGCTCCCGGGCAAACGTTTCATCGTCCATCGGAGTTATCGGCCACAGGTAAAACCCGGCATCCGGAAAATCAACATCCATAACTTCCCGGAGGATGGGGACCACTGCCTCAAATTTGGCGCGGTACGCTGCACGATTCTCCCGAACGTGGTCTTCGTCGCTCCAGGCGGCGATGCTCGCCAGCTGATTGTGGATGGGCATGGCGCAGCCGTGATAGGTGCGGTACTTCAGGTAGCCGTCAAGAATGCTGGCATCCCCGGCTACGAAACCCGATCGCAGGCCGGGCAGGTTGCTGCGTTTGGACAGGCTGTGGAACACCACGCAGCGGGCGTAGTCATCCCGGCCAATGGCGGCGCAGGTTTGCAGGAGGCCTTCCGGCGCGTTGCCTTCCTCCGGATAGAGTTCGGAGTAGCATTCGTCGGAAGCAACGATAAAGTCGTGTTTGTCGGCCAGGGCTATCACCCTGGTCAGCGCCTCCCGGGAGATAACAGCACCACTGGGATTGCCCGGGGAGCACAGAAACAGTATCTGGCATTCTTGCCAGATGGATTCGGGCACTGAATCAAAATCGGGAATGAAGCCATTTGAGCCATCGCAGGGGAGGTATACGGGCGTCGCGCCTGCAAGGAGGGCGGCTCCCTCGTAAACCTGATAAAACGGATTGGGGCTGACTACGGTGGCAGGCTTGGTGGCATCCACGACAGCCTGAACCAGGGAAAAGATGGCTTCACGTGTGCCGTTTACCGGCACGATGTTGTTCGCCGCGCTGAGGCTGCCGGCCTTCAGATTGAATCGGCGGGTTGCCCAGCCACTGATGGCCTCGCGGAGTTCATCCGTACCCCGGGTGGTGGGGTAATTGGCAAGCTTGTCCAGATTGTTCGCAATGACCTGTTTGACGAAATCGGGCGACGGGTGCTTCGGCTCTCCAATCCCCAGGGAAATCGGCCGGAGATGATCGGGCACGCTGATGCCTGCCTTTAGTTTGGCAAGCTTTTCAAAAGGGTAGGGGTGAAGTCTGTCGAGGTTCGGATTCATTGAATGTCGTCCAGCATTTTACAGAGATCTTGCTGCAGGGCCTGGCATACCGCCGGCTCCCGGATGGGCTCGCCGTGTTCGTCCGTCACGAAGAAAACGTCCTCCACGCGCTCGCCCAGGGTGGCAATCTTGGCGTTGCTCAGGCGTACCCGGTGCTCCAGCAGCACCTGGCCGATGCGGGCCAGAAGCCCCGGGCGGTCGGGCGTGATCACTTCCATTACGGTGCGCTGGTTGATGGTGTCATTCGAGAACGTCACTTCCGTCGGGAAAGCGAAATGCTTGAGCTGGCGTGGCGTGCGCCGGTGGATGATGTCCGGATAGTCATCCGGGTCGTCCAGTTCTTCGATCAGGCGCAAACGCACCCGTTCTTTTCTCGCAGGGTCGATGCCCAGAGGCTGTCCCTTCTCATCAAGTACCACATAGGAACTGATCGAGTAGGGCCCCTCGCTTGAGCTGATGCGCGCGTCCACGATGTTCAGGTTCAGCTGTTCGAGGACCGCCGTTGTCGCAGCGAACAGGGCAACCCGGTCCTTCATGTAGATAATGATCTGGGAGTAGCCGTCCGTCGGGCCGCCCCGCGTGTCTCGAATCAGCACCAGCGGGTCCGTATTGTCGCCGTGTCTGATGATGGCAGCAGTCTGCCAGGCGATGTCCACGGTCGAGTCCTGGAGGAAATAGTCTTCGTCCACGGTGTCCCAGATGGCGTCGATCTGTTCATCGGTCATGTTCTGGGCATGCAGGATTTCCCGGGCTTCCGACTGGGTAGCGCGAACCCATTCCTGTCGGTCGATGGGCGTTTCAGTGCCCCGACGCAAAGCCCGTTTGGCCTCGATATAGAGTTGGCGCAACAGCGAGGCCCGCCACGTGTTCCATAGCTTGGGATTGGTAGCGCTGATGTCGCATACGGTTAGAACGTACAGGTAATCCAGGTGCGCCTGGCTCGGCACTGCCCTGGCAAATCCGTGGATAATGTCCGGGTCGGAGATGTCTTTGCGCTGGGCTGTCATGGACATCAGCAGGTGGTTTTCCACCAGCCAGGAAATCAGCTGGGTGTCCCGTTCGCTCAGGTGATGCCGCTGGCAGAAGGCTTCGGCATCGATGGCACCCAGTTCCGAGTGATCGCCACCCCGGCCTTTGGCCACATCATGGTAAATGCCGGCAATATAGAGGGTTTCCAGTTTCGGCAGCCGGTGAATCAGGCGGGATGCCAGCGGATACTCGGTTCGGGCTTCCGCGCTGCCAAGCCTTACCATGTTGCGGATGACCCGCATGGTGTGGGCATCCACGGTGTAAATGTGGAAAAGGTCGTGCTGCATCTGGCCAATGATCTGGCCAAACTCCGGGAGATAGCGCCCGAGCACGTTGTACTTCTTCATGGCAGACAGCGTCTGATCCAGGGCATGGGGCGTTCTGAGCAGCTCCATGAACAGGGTAGTCACTGCCAGATCAGATCGGAACGCATCATCGATCAAATGCCGGTGGGCCCGAAGCGAGCGGATCGTCGTGGCCCGGATGCCCTTTATCTCAGGGTGCTGAGCCATCAGAACGAAGATTTCCATGATGGCATAGGGCGCGTAGGCGAAGACCTGGTTGTTGACCGCTTCAATATAGTAGTTACGAATCTGGAAACGTTTGTTGATGGGCTGGATGGCGTCTTCCGATGGGCTACCCAGAATCGCTTCGTCGTAATACTGCAGAATCACATCCGCCAGTTCGGCGAGGGCCAGGACGGTGCGATAGTAGGCCTGCATCATCAATTCGACGCCGAGCCGCTTACCTTCATCTCTATAGCCGAGCATCTGGGCCAGGGCTCGCTGATGATCGAACAGCAGCCGGTTTTCATTCCGGTCAGCGAGCAGCTGCAGGCCGTATCGCAGTTGCCAGAGGAAGGTTTCACCCTGGAACAGAATCTGATGCTCTTCCTCGGTAAGAATGCTGAAGCGGGTCAGGTCAGCGATGTTCTGCAGTCCGAAATGTCGCTTGGTAATCCAGCCGATCGTCTGTATGTCCCGCAAGGCGCCCGGGGAACCCTTCACGTTTGGTTCGAGGTTGTATTCGGTATCGCCGTATTTCTGATGCCGTTGCTGCTGCTCCTCACGCTTCGCAATAAAGTAGTCGCGGTCGGTGCTGACATCATCGGAATAGACTTGCTCGCTCAGATCTGACCGGAGTTCATCCGGGCCGGCAATCGTGCGCGTTTCCAGCAGGTTGGTCAGTATGGTGATATCTTCGCGGGCGGCTGTCTTGCTTTCCTCGATGCTGCGAACACTGTGGCCGATATCCAGCCTGAGATCCCACAGCAGGGTAACGAACGCGCCCAGGTCTTCGTGCCAACTGTCTTCGATGCCGGCACGGGTGAGAATGAGCAGGTCGATGTCCGAATGCGGGTGCAGCTCACCCCGTCCATAGCCGCCGACGGCGATCAGGGCAATGTCCGGTGAATCGGAAAAGGGGTAGCGGTTCCAGATCAATCTGAGAACTGTATCGACCGTGTCAGCCCGGGAGCGGACAAGGGCGCGCACATCGGCGCCTTGTCGAAAGGCCTCGGCATCGGCGTCATACCTGCCCTTTAACAGCTCCCGGGCCGCCGTAACCGGAGATGGGTCATTACTGATGCGGGATTCCAGCTCGCTTTGGTCCACTTAGAAGGACTCTTCCTTTCGCTTGGTCAAGACCTCATGACCGTCCGCCGTCACAAGGATGGTGTGCTCCCATTGTGCAGAGAGTTTGTGATCCTTGGTAACGACGGTCCAGCCATCCGGCAGAAGCTTGGTCTGGTACTTGCCCTGGTTGATCATTGGCTCAATGGTAAACGTCATACCTTCCTGCAGCTCCAGACCGGTGCCGGGTTTGCCGTAATGCATTACCTGAGGCTCCTCGTGGAATACTGCGCCGATGCCATGGCCACAGTAATCTCGAACCACGGAATAGCGGTGTTTCTCGGCGTGCTGCTGAATCACATGCCCGATATCGCCCAGACGGGTTCCCGGCTTGACCAGTTCAATACCTTTATAGAGGCACTCCTGTGTAATCTGGATCAGCCGCTCGGTGCCAGGTTTCGGCTTGCCGACAATCCACATCTTGCTGGTGTCGCCGTGGTAGCCATCCTTTATTACGGTGACATCGATATTAAGGATGTCTCCATCTTTGAGGATTTTCTTCTCAGACGGAATGCCGTGGCAGATAACGTGGTTGACCGACGTGCAGATGGACTTCGGAAACCCCTTGTAGTTGAGTGGTGCCGGAATGCACTTTTGCTCGTTTACAATATAGTCGTGGCAAATCCGGTCGAGCTCTTCGGTGGAAACGCCGGGCTTGACGTGATCGCCAATCATCTCGAGCACTTCGGCCGCCAGGCGGCCAGCGACGCGCATCTTTTCAATTTCTTCCGGTGTCTTGATCGATACCTGCATTGGGTTTCCCGTTGTTTGTGCCAAACCGGCATTTTAAGGGGCCTGCTGCCCGGGTACAAGGAAGCTCGCCGTCAAAAATAATGGCGTTTGTCGGGCCGAATATGGTATAAACGCGCCCGCTGGAAACGAATCCAGCAAATTCACACACGTGTCGGCACGTTATCCCAGGGTGCCTGCTCCTGCTTTTAAAGGAGTCAGGTTGGGGTAATCGGATACGTGGAGGACTAACCCGAAGCTAAAAAGGTAACTATCATGGCTCAGGTAAATATGCGTGACCTGCTTAAGGCAGGTGCTCACTTCGGTCACCAGACCCGCTACTGGAACCCGAAAATGTCGAAGTTCATCTTCGGCGCCCGTAACAAGATTCATATCATCAACCTTGAGCAGACTGTTCCTGCCATGAACGACGCGCTGAAGTTTGTTCAGCAGTTGGCGGAGAACAAGAACAAGATCCTGTTCGTTGGTACCAAGCGTGCCGCGGCCAAGATCATCAAGGAAGAAGCCGAGCGTGCCGGTCAGCCGTTCGTTAACCACCGCTGGCTCGGTGGCATGCTGACCAACTACAAGACCATCCGTCAGTCTATCCGTCGCTACCGTGACCTGGAAACCCAGAGTCAGGACGGTACTTTTGACAAGCTGACCAAGAAAGAAGCACTGGATCGTACCCGTGAAATGGACCGCCTTGAGCGCTCCATTGGTGGTATCAAGGATATGGGCGGCCTGCCGGACGCGATGTTCGTGATTGATGTTGACCACGAGCGTATCGCCATCAAGGAAGCCAACAAGCTTGGTATTCCTGTCATCGGTGTTGTGGATACCAACAGTGATCCCGACGGTGTCGATTACGTGATCCCGGGCAACGATGACGCTATCCGTGCGATCCAGATTTACGTGAAAGCCGTTGCTGATACCTGCATGGAAGCAGCCCAGTCTGCTGGTGCCGGTGCTGACGAGTTTGTTGAAGTCAGCGAAGACGCTGAAGGCGCTGCTCCAGCCGCTGAGTAACGTTTTACCTTCACGTTTTAGATGTAAGGTGTGCCCGGTGTTTCCCGAGGCACACCGCCCCACCGAATTCGGAACAGTTGAGAGGATTGAACATGGCTGCAATTACCGCTGCAATGGTCAAAGAGCTGCGTGAGCGTACCGGCCTTGGCATGATGGAATGCAAGAAGGCACTTGTTGAAGCCGAAGGCAGCGTTGACGCTGCGATCGAAGAGCTGCGCAAGTCATCCGGTCTGAAAGCTGCCAAGAAAGCCGGCCGTACCGCCGCTGAAGGCGCTTCACTGATCAAGATCTCTGACGACAACACCGTTGCCTTTATTCTGGAAGTGAACTCTGAGACCGACTTTGTTGCTCGCGATGACAACTTCCTGAACTTTGCCAACGACGTGCTGAACGTTGCGTTTGAAAATGGCGAAACTGACGTAGCCAAGCTGATGGAAGGCGATCTGGAATCCAAGCGTGAAGCGCTGGTTCAGAAAATCGGCGAGAACATTACTGTTCGTCGTGTCGTCAAGGTTGAAGGCCCGGTTGTTGGTGGATACGTTCACAGCAACAACAAGATCGCTTCGGTTGTCGCCCTGACTGCCGGTGATCCTGAAGTTGCCCGTGACATCGCCATGCACGCAGCTGCCGTTAACCCGCGTGTCGGCAAGCCGGAAGATATGCCGGCTGAAGAACTCGAAAGAGAGAAGGATGTGATCAAGGCCCAGCCGGATATGGAAGGCAAGCCTGCCGAGATCGTCGAAAAGATGATGGGTGGCCGCATCAAGAAGTTCCTCAAGGAGAACAGCCTTGTTGAGCAGCCTTTCGTCAAGAACCCGGACCAGACCGTGGGCGAGCTGATCAAGTCCAACGGCGGCGAGCTGGTTGGCTTCGTTCGTCTGGAAGTGGGTGAAGGCATTGAGAAGGAAGAAGTGGACTTTGCTGCCGAGGTTGCTGCTGCAGCCGGCACAGGCAAGGCCTGATCCTTCGTTCGATGCAGCGGGCTTTGAGCCACTGTATCACCTGAGTCTGCCACGTTAGCCGGGAATTCCCGGCTCTCGTGGCGGGCTTGTATCTGAGATACCCCTTTTTATGAGGAGTATGTCAGATACAAGCCTGCAACGGGTACCACGCCGGATAGCAGCCAACAGACGACAAGGGGATCATCATGCCGACATCATCGAAAACCCAGCCCAGATACAAGCGTGTTCTGCTCAAACTCAGTGGCGAGGCCCTGATGGGAGAGCACGATTTCGGTATTGATCCCAAAGTTCTTGACCGCATGGCACTGGAAATCGGTGCGCTGATTGGCATCGGCGTGCAGGTTGGCCTGGTGATTGGCGGCGGCAATCTGTTCCGTGGCGCAGCCCTGAATGCGGCCGGCATGGATCGGGTTACCGGTGATCATATGGGCATGCTGGCCACCGTGATGAACGGTCTGGCCATGCGTGATGCCCTGGAACGTTCGAACATCCGGACCCGTGTGATGTCCGCGATCCCCATGAGCGGCATCGTGGAGCATTACGACCGCCGTCGCGCGGTACGGGATCTGAAGGATGGCGATGTCGTGATCTTCTGCGCCGGTACCGGTAACCCTTTCTTCACGACCGATTCCGCTGCATGTCTGCGTGGCATTGAGATCGAGGCCGACGCGGTGCTGAAGGCGACGAAAGTGGATGGCGTATACTCAGCGGATCCGCACCTCGACAGCAGTGCAGAGAAATACGACTACCTCACCTATGATGAGGTTCTGGACAAGAAACTGGGTGTGATGGATTTGACAGCCATCTGTCTCGCCCGTGACCACGGCATGCCGCTGCGGGTGTTCGATATGAACCGTGCCGGCGCCCTTACTCGCATCGTAACTGGCGAGAAAGAAGGTACACTGATCGAATGAATCGCTGTCCCGGCCCCACAGGATCGTGGCGCCAGATTACAGAATGACATGACGAACGAATTGAGGATGCTGAAGTGATCAACGACATCAAAGCAGAAGCCGAAAAGAAAATGAAAAAGAGCCTGGAGTCCCTTAACTCCGCGTTCAACAAGATCCGCACCGGCCGTGCCCACCCCTCTATCCTGGATAGTGTCATGGTGAACTACTACGGCCAGGAGACGCCGCTGAAGCAGGTGGCTAGCGTCAACGTCGAGGATAACCGCACGCTGACGGTCTCTCCCTGGGAGAAAAACCTGATGCCGACCATCGAGAAAGCTATCATGGCATCAGACCTTGGCCTGAACCCGGCGACCAGCGGCGATATCATCCGTATCCCGATGCCCATGCTGACAGAAGAAACCCGTAAGGAAATGGTTAAGCAGGCAAAAGCAGACGCCGAGCACGGTCGTGTTTCCATCCGTAATGCGCGTCGCGACGCGAACAGCATGATCAAGGATCTGCTCAAGGAAAAGGAAATCACCGAAGACGACGAGCGCAAGGGCGAGGACGATATCCAGAAGCTGACCGACCGCTACATTGCAGAAGTCGAGAAGATGCTCAAGGCCAAAGAAGAGGACCTGATGGCGGTTTAACCGTCCGGACCTACTTGCAAGCGAATTGAAAGGCCGAAGCACCGAGGCGCTCCGGCCGCACAGGGGATTTCATGACGGGAACTGTATCCGCAGAGATTCCGGTGTCGGCAGACAGTCGGCCCCGGCATGTGGCCATCATCATGGACGGGAACAATCGATGGGCCAAGGCCCGTCGGCTCAAGGGAGTGGCTGGGCACAAGGCCGGTGTCGATGCGGTCAGGGCAGTGGTGGAAACCTGTGCCCGTGAAGGCGTGGAAGTGCTCACGCTGTTTGCCTTTTCCAGCGAGAACTGGCGCCGGCCCAAGGACGAAGTGTCCGCGCTCATGAAGCTGTTCCTGTTCGCCCTTGAGCGCGAGGTTCGCAAACTTCACCGGAACGATATCCGCCTGCGCATTATCGGTGATCGGTCAGCGTTCAGCGCTTCACTGCGTGAACACATGGCGGCGGCTGAAGAGCTGACCCGCAATAACTCCCGGATGACCCTGGTAATTGCCGCCAACTATGGTGGTCACTGGGATATCACGCAGGCCACACGCAAGGTGGCCGAGCAGGTCCGTTCCGGGCAGTTGGCACCCTCTGACATCACCGATGACCTGATTCAGCAGCACCTCAGCATCGGTGACCTGCCAATGCCGGACCTGATGATTCGTACCGCAGGCGAGCAAAGAATCAGCAATTTCATGCTTTGGCACCTGGCTTACACAGAGCTTTACTTTTCACCGGTGTATTGGCCTGACTTCCAGCAGGAAGAGATGCTCAAGGCCCTGCAGGCCTATGCCGGCCGACAGCGTCGCTTTGGCCAGACGGATGATCAGATAGCGGCCAAGGCTGTACAACAATAACGAACGATAGCGACGTCAACCGTGTTAAAAACCCGAATTATCACCGCACTGATCCTCGCTCCTATCGCCATTGGCGGGATCTTTTTCCTCCCGCCCCTGGGTTTTGCGCTCTTTACCGGCGCCATCATTACCCTGGGCGCCTGGGAGTGGGCGAATATGTCCGGTATTGAGAGTCCTGCCGGTCGGGTTGGCTACGCACTGGCCACCGCTATCCTTCTTTACGGTCTGCTGAACGTTCCGTTTGTGGCAGTCCTCTGGTTATCGTTGCTCTGGTGGGGCGTGTGCTTTCTTCTGGTTCGCAGTTATCCCGCCGGCTCCGAAAAATGGGGCAGTCTCCCCGCAAGAGCCGTCATGGGGCTGTTCGTTCTGGTGCCGGCGTGGGTGGGCCTTAATCACCTGCGAACCGGCGGTTTCCAGTTTGGTGACAGTACCAACAACCTGCTGCTCATCCTCTACGTATTCTGTGTGGTGTGGGTTGCCGATATCGGTGCTTACTTCGCCGGTCGGGCGTTTGGTAAGGCAAAATTGGCGCCCCGTGTCAGTCCTGGCAAATCATGGGCGGGCGTTTGGGGCGGCCTGATGGCCGTCGGGGTTTTTGCCCTGGTTGTCAGCTGGCTGGCTTCGGCGGGGACGGTTCAGACCTCGCTGCTAATTGTTGCCAGCCTCGCCACGGGTCTTGTTTCAGTGTTGGGCGATCTGCTGGAAAGCATGCTCAAGAGGCACCGTGGCATCAAGGACAGTAGCCAGCTTTTGCCGGGGCACGGCGGTATCATGGACCGGATTGACAGCCTGACGGCCGCCATTCCGGTATTTGCGCTGATCATTACCCAACTTGGTTGGCTGACAACCGGGCACTGGTGAGCATGGAAACCCGTCATATCAGTATACTCGGGGCTACGGGCTCCATCGGTCTCAGCACTCTTGATGTTATTCGACGTCACCCGGAGCGTTTCTCGGTCTACGCGCTGACCGCCAGCACCCGCGCTGAAGAGCTCGCCGTACTGTGCCGGGAATTCCGTCCCAGGGTGGCTGTTATGGCCGATCCCGAAGCTGCCGGTGTGCTCTCGGAGTTACTGACTGATCTGCCGGATATTGAAGTGCTCGCTGGTTTGGAAGGGCTGTGCGAAGTGGCGTCCACGCCGGCTGTTGATACGGTGATGGCTGCTATTGTCGGGGCGGCGGGGCTATCGCCAACGCTTTCAGCGGTGCGGTCAGGGAAGCGTGTATTACTTGCCAATAAAGAAGCCCTTGTTATGTCCGGGAAGTTGTTTATGGATGCCGTGGCCGAGGCCGGGGCGGAACTCCTGCCGATCGACTCCGAACACAACGCCATTTTCCAGTGCATGCCGGCGGACAAGATACGGGATCCTGCCGGTGCCGGTATCACGCGTATACTGCTGACGGCCTCCGGCGGCCCCTTCCGCGAGCACTCCGCCGAGGACCTGCGGTCGGTAACGCCGGCGCAGGCCTGTGCCCATCCGAACTGGTCCATGGGGCAGAAGATTTCCGTGGATTCTGCGACCTTGATGAACAAAGGCCTTGAGCTGATTGAAGCCTGCTGGCTGTTCAATACAACACCGCAGAAAGTCGAGGTGCATGTTCACCCCGAGAGCATTGTTCACTCCATGGTTGAGTATGCGGACGGCTCTGTGTTGGCCCAGCTTGGCAGCCCGGATATGAAAACGCCGATTGCCAACGGCCTGGCCTGGCCGGAGCGTATTGACGCTGGTGTCCCGCCTCTGGACCTGTTCGCGATCGGCCGCTTTCACTTTGAGCGGCCAGATCTGGTGCGTTTCCCCTGCCTGCGCCTGGCTGCCGAAGCGTTTGAGGCGGGCGGCACTGCCCCGGCGGTTCTTAATGCCGCCAATGAAGTGGCTGTTGCCGCTTTTCTTGAGGGTAGCCTGTGTTTTTCGGATATCCCCGTTATCATAGAGCGAACGCTCGCTGTGACCGCCGTTGAGCCCGCCGACAACTTTGACGTTATCTTCGCCAAGGATAAAGAAGCACGGGCTTGTGCACGGGAACAGATAGGTCTGTTAACTGTCTGATAGTCGCAGCAGAATGCTGCCCGGCTGAAGCCATTCAATCAGGAACGCTATGCAGATTATTGAAACCGTCCTCGCACTTGCGCTTACCCTGGGCATCCTGGTGACCCTTCACGAATACGGTCATTTCTGGGTTGCCCGGCGTTGTGGCGTAAAAGTACTTCGCTTTTCCGTGGGTTTCGGGAAACCGATGTTTTCCTGGTACGACAAGCATGGGACCGAGTTTGCCGTCGCCGCCATTCCTCTGGGCGGCTATGTAAAAATGCTGGATGAGCGGGAAGGGCCAGTTCCTGAGGAGCTGAGAGATCAGGCCTTTACCTCCAAGCCTCCGAGCCAGCGTATTGCCATTGCGGCGGCCGGTCCCGTGGCCAACTTCCTGTTCGCCATTTTTGCTTACTGGCTGCTGAGTGTGGTTGGCGTTACCCATGTTGCACCCATTGTCGGGCAGATCGCTGACGAGAGTGTGGCCGAGCGGGTAGGTCTTCAGGAGGGTATGGAGATTCACGCTGTGGATGGCCATCGCGTCAGTTCGTGGCGCGATGTGAATATGCGCATTCTGGAGCGGACCGGCGAGCACGGTCTGATTTCCATGGAGGTATCGGAAGATGGCGCCCGCGGTACAGTCAGCGGTGAGCTTTCCGGTTGGGGCCTGAGTGACGATACTCCCAATCCGTTAGCCGAGTTCGGCATTACGCCATGGCGCCCGGCTGTTCCACCGGTATTGGGGCAGATTTCCGATGGTGGCCGCGCTCAGGCTGCCGGCCTGCAGCCCGGGGATCGCATTGTGGCCGTGGGCGGCGAGCCGATCAGTAGCTGGTTTGAGCTGGTCGAGTTTATTCGCAATGCCCCGGAGCAGACACTTCAGGTAACCATCGAGCGTAATGGTGCGGAACAATCCGTCAGCGTGACACCGGAAGCGAAGACTCAGGAAAGTGGTGAGTCAATCGGTTTTGTCGGTGCCGGTGTGGAAGCTATCTCATGGCCAGAAGAGGTGCTGCGTGATGTCAGCTACGGCCCATTCGCCGCCGTTCCGGTCGCCCTCAGCGAAACCTGGGCGGATACCCGCTTGACACTGGTGGCCATCAAGAAGATGGTCACCGGCCTGTTGTCGCCCACCAACCTCAGTGGACCAATTACCATTGCCCGGGTTGCTGAAGCCAGTGTCAGTTCCGGGTTCGAAGACTTCGTGCGTTTTCTTGCCTATCTGAGCGTGAGCCTGGGCATTCTGAACCTTCTGCCTGTGCCGGTGCTAGATGGTGGTCATATCGTTTACTACACCATCGAAGCTCTCCGTGGGAAGCCGCTTTCCGAGCAGGCTCAGGCGTTTGGATTACGAATTGGTATGGCAATGATCCTCACATTAATGGTGTTTGCTCTTTACAACGACCTGATGCGGTTGTGAGAATTGCGAGCTCCTTACGCGCATTAACCAGGCGAAATATTTGAATGAGACGTTCTCTTCTAGGTGTAGCCGTTGGCCTCGCTGTAGCCGTGTCCGGCCTGAAGCCAGCATTTGCTGATCAGTTCACTGTTGCGGATATTGAGGTGGAAGGCCTGCAGAGGGTATCTGCGGGTACTGTTTTTTCCGCGTTCCCTGTCAATATTGGCGAGCAGGTGGACGAGACCGAGCTGGCTGATGCGATCAAGTCGCTGTTCCGGACCGGTCTTTTCACCGACATTGAGGCCAGCCGGGATGCCGGTGTGCTTATCCTGACGGTTCGTGAACGACCCTCCATCAGCGATATCGAGATTGAGGGCAACAAGAACATTGAAACCGAGATGTTGATGGATGCCCTCGCTGGCGCCGGGCTTCAGGAAGGCCAGGTATTCCGGCGTGCGACTCTTGAACGTCTGGAACTGGAAATTCTGCGCTCTTACATTGCCCAGGGGCGCTACAACGCCCGGGTAAAGGCAACGGCCGAGGAGCTGCCCAGAAACCGCGTTGCGATTCGCCTGGATATCAATGAGGGGTCGGTCGCTGCGATCCACCATATCAACCTGATCGGCAACAAGGACTTCAGTGACGAAGAACTGCAAGAGCTGTTCGAGCTGCAGACCACGAGCTGGTGGAACTCAATTACAAACTCGGACAAGTACGCGAGAGAGCGCCTGAGTGGCGACCTTGAATCGCTGCGGTCGTTCTATCTTGACCGTGGTTATCTGGATTTCAACGTCGAGTCCAGCCAGGTATCCATTTCGCCTGACAAACAAAAAGTCTTCATTGCGATTGCCCTGAATGAGGGGCCTCAGTACACCATTTCCGAGATTAACCTTCGTGGTGAGCTGATCGTGGGTGAAGAGGAGCTGCGCTCGCTGATTCCGGTTGAGGAAGGCGACGTGTTCTCCCGCTCCCGTATGACGGCCATTTCCGAATCCCTGGCGTTCCGGCTTGGGCGTGAGGGCTATGCCTTCGCCAACGTCAATGCTGTTCCGGAGCCCGGTGAGAACAACACGGCTGCCGTCACCTTCTTTGTGGAGCCAGGCAAGCGGGCCTATGTGCGCAGGATCAATTTCGACGGCAACGTATCGACCCGTGATGATGTGCTTCGCCAGGAAATGACGCAGATGGAGGGGGGCGTGGCCTCTTCCGACCGCATCGAATTCTCCAAGACCAAGCTCGAACGTCTTGGGTTCTTCCAGACCGTGAACGTTGAAACCGTGCCTGTGCCAGGCACTGACGATCTGGTAGATGTGAACTACTCTGTCGAAGAACAGCCCACAGGCAGCCTGTCAGCGTCTGTCGGTTTCTCCCAGGATTCCGGGGTGATCCTCGGTGCCAATGTCTCCGAGAACAACTTCTTTGGTACCGGCAAGCGGGTGTCTTTTGGTGTTAATGTCAGTGATTCGGTTAAGAGCGCCAACGTTTCCTATCTTGACCCCTACTATACCGTTGATGGTGTCAGTCGTGGATTTAGTATCTTCGCCCGCGAGACTGACTACGAGGAGGAAGACATCTCCGCGTTTCTTCTGGACGAGTATGGTGGCCGCGTTACCTTCGGCTACCCGACGGACAGCATCACCCGCCTGAATTTCGGCGCTGGTGTGACCCAGTCAAACCTGAAGGAAGGCTTGTTCACGTCCCAGGAGGTGAGTGAGTTCATTGATGAAGAGGGCGATTCGTTCACCAATTTCTTCCTGTTCGGAAGCTGGCGTCGCAGTACCCTGAACCGGGGCGTGCTGCCGACCGATGGTTACAGTCACTCCCTGTCGATCGACGTGGCCGTCCCAGGCAGTGATTTGACCTTTTACAAGGCTACTCACAAAACCGACTTCTACTATCCGGTGACTGACAACAACCGTTGGGTCCTGCGGGCGCGATCCGAAATCGGCTACGGCGATGGCTATGGCGATCGCACCCAGATGCCGTTTTACGAGCATTTCTATACCGGTGGCTACGGTTCGGTCCGCGGTTACGAAGCCAACTCCCTGGGCCTCAGGGCAACTCCAAATGACAACGATCTCTCTGATCCTGACCCGTTTGGCGGCAACCTGCTGACCGAGGGCGGGCTGGAACTGATTTTCCCGACACCATTTGCCGGTGATACCCGCTCCATGAGAACTGCGTTCTTCCTGGATGCCGGCCAGGTCTTCGACACGGCACGGGGTTTCGATCCGGAGCTGAACGAGATCCGGATGGCGGCGGGTGTTGGTTTCCAATGGATTACTGCAGTTGGTCCACTGGCATTCAGTCTTGCCTATCCCCTGAACGACAAAGCGGGCGACGACACCCAGGTGTTCCAGTTCTCGCTGGGCCAGACCTTCTAAAGCATGGATAATAACAACCTACGGATGAAAACCAGGAGAAAACCAATGTCCCGATTTGTGTTGATGTTCGCTGCCGTGATGCTGGCGTTTTCATTCCCGGCGATGGCCGAAACCCGCATCGGTGTGGTCGATCTGCGTCAGGCACTGTTTTCGTCTGACGATGCCAAGACCTTCAGCGAGTCGCTTCAGAAAGACTTTGCCGGCGATGAAGCCCGGGTTCGCGAAGCGCAGGAAGAAGCTCGCAAGCTTCAGGAGCGCCTGGAAAAAGACGGTGCCATGATGAACGAGAGCGAGCGTAACCAGCTGGCCGGCGAGTTCCAGGAAAAAGTAAAAGAGTTCAACTTTTTGAAGCAGCGACTGGATTCTACAGTGAATCAGCGCAAGCAGGCGTTTCTCGAGCAGGCCCGCCCCGAGGTAGACGCAGCGGTCAAGGAACTGCTTGAGGAGAATAACCTCGATCTGATCCTGCCGAGCGAAGCGGTTGTCTATGTAAAGCCGGAAATGAATCTGACCTCTCAGCTTCTTGAAAAACTGAACCGTTAACCTGTGATGGGCACCCCGGTGCCCTGATCGTTGCTTGGGAGCTCGCAATGACAGAAAGGTCCTATCGCCTTGGGGATATTGCCAATGCCCTTGGTGCGGAGCTACGGGGTGATCCTGATGTGAAGGTATCTGGCCTTGCGACCTTGCAGGCCGCCGGGCCCGACCAGATCAGTTTCCTTGCCAATCCGTCCTACGGTAAATACCTGGCAGATACGCGCGCCTCGGCTGTTATTGTCTCGCCAGCGTCGGCCAAAGATGCTCCGACCAACGTCCTGTTACTGGACAATCCTTATCTCGGATATGCTCAACTGAGCCACTGGTTTGATCCTGCCCCTGTTGCTACCCCCGGTGTTCACGCAACTGCAGTGGTGGATCCCTCTGCGTCCATTGCGGAGGACGCATGCATTGGCCCCAACGTGGTAGTGGAAGCGGAAGCGGAGATCGGCGAGAAAGTCGTTGTTGGAGCAGGCTCCGTTATTGGCGCCCGCGCCAGCATCGGATCCCGCACGCTGATTCGACCGAGGGTAACGCTGGCCCACGATGTGGTCGTTGGTGAGCGTTGTCACATCCTCAGCGGCGCCGTTATTGGCTCCGACGGTTTTGGCTTCGCCAATGAGAAGGGCGTATGGCATCGTATCGCGCAACTCGGTCGGGTTGTGCTCGGAAATGATGTAGAAGTGGGTGCAAACACCACCATTGATCGCGGTGCACTGGACGACACGGTGATTGGCAACGGTGTAAAGCTCGATAACCTGATCCAGATTGCCCATAACGTTCGCATCGGTGATCACAGCGCCATGGCGGCCATGGTTGGTATTGCCGGAAGTACTCGTATTGGTCGGCATTGCGTGTTTGGTGGCGCCTCGGGCGTGGCCGGCCATCTCGAGATTGCGGATCAGGTCCATCTGACAGGTATGACTCTGGTGACCGGGGATATCCGTGAGCCCGGAGTCTATTCATCTGGCACCAGCGCCGATACCAACCGTCAGTGGCGCAAGAATGCTGTGCGCTTCCGGCAACTGGATGCGCTGGCGCGACGGGTCAAAGAACTGGAAAAGAAATTAGAGGGCTGAGGCCGATCAACATGATGAACATCGACGAAATTCTGGAATACCTGCCGCACCGATACCCGTTTTTGCTGGTGGATCGGGTAACGGAGGTCGAAAAAGGAAAATCGATCAAGGGCTACAAGAATATTTCGTTCAACGAGTCATTCTTTCAGGGCCACTTCCCGAACAACCCGATCATGCCGGGTGTCCTGATTATCGAAGCCATGGCCCAGCTCTCGGGCATTCTCGGTTTTGTGACTGTGGGCCGGAAACCTTCTGACGGCGTGGTACAATACCTCGCCGGCTCGAGCAAGGCACGGTTCAAGCGCCCGGTTTTGCCGGGAGATCAACTGTGCATGGAGTCGGAACTTATCTCCGGTAAACGGGGTATTTACAAATTCGAGTGTCGCGCCCTGGTCGACGGTGAAGTCGTCTGCGTGGCAGAGATTCTGACCGCTGAGAGAGAAGTTTGATGGCGACAAATGACTGGTCGGGTGTCCATCCTCAGGCGATTGTAGACCCGTCAGCCAGGCTCGGGGACAACGTTACAGTCGGGCCCTGGAGCTACATTGGCCCCGATGTGGAAATCGGCGAGGGTACCGAGATCCTGTCCCACGTGGTGGTCAAGGGGCCGACGGTTATCGGCCGGAATAACCGTATTTTCCAGTTCTCCAGTATCGGCGAGGAATGCCAGGACAAGAAATACGCGGGCGAGCCAACCACACTGGTGATTGGCGACAACAACGTGATTCGCGAGAATTGCACGGTTCATCGGGGCACGGTCCAGGACCGGGGTGAAACCCGTATCGGCAGTGGCAATCTTTTGATGGCGTACGTGCATGTCGCTCATGACTGTATCGTCGGTGACAACACCATTCTGGCCAATTGTGCCACCCTGGCGGGCCATGTTTCGGTCGGCGATTTCGCGATTCTGGGCGGTGGTACCATGGTGCACCAGTTCTGTCATATTGGTCCCCACAGCATGGCGGCCGGTGGCAGCATCGTACTCAAGGACATTCCGGCTTATGTGATGGCGAGCGGTCAGTCCGCCCAGCCACACGGCATGAACGTGGAAGGTCTCAAGCGCCGTGGTTTCAGCAAGGATGTCTTGCTGGCTTTACGCCGCGCCTACAAGGTGATCTATCGCCAGGGGCTGACAACCGAACAGGCCGTCGAAGAGCTTGAGAAGTCCTATTCCGATGTTGCAGAAATACGTCCCCTCATTGACTCCCTGCGTGGAGCTCACCGCGGCATCATCCGCTAACCCGGCAGGAGCCTGTCGGTGACAGATCTTTCTCACGCGACCATCAGCGAGCGTAAAATCACATTCGGAATCATTGCCGGTGAGGCATCGGGGGATATCCTCGGTGCCGGCCTGATCCGTTCGCTGCGCCAACGCTATCCCCGGGCCCGGTTCGTCGGCATTGGCGGGGAGGAAATGGTTGCGGAGGGATTTCATTCCCTGGTGCCGATGGAACGTCTTTCGGTCATGGGGCTGGTGGAGGTCCTTGGACGAATTCGTGAACTGTTCAGCATCCGGGCCCGGCTCCTGGACTATTTCTTCGCCACGCCACCGGATGTTGTGATCGGTATCGATTCTCCGGATTTTACGCTTGCGATCGAACGGCGCTGCCGCGAGGCCGGCATTCTTTCCGTGCATTATGTCAGCCCATCGGTTTGGGCCTGGCGGCAGAAGCGGATCTTCAAAATTGCCAAATCGGTCAACCTGATGTTGACCCTGTTTCCTTTCGAGGCAAGGTTTTACGAGGAGCATCAGGTGCCTGTGGCCTTCGTGGGCCATCCACTGGCAGATCGAATTCCCATGGCGCCGGATACCCTCAAGATGCGGGAGTCGTTGGGAATAGATGCGGATGCACCCGTACTGGCGGTTCTTCCCGGTAGTCGTGCAGGAGAAGTGGAGAGACTTGGTACCCTGTTTCTTGAGGCCTCTCGCTGGATACAGGACAGAAGACCTGATCTGCAGTTGGTGATCCCCTGCGTGAACCGGGACCGGGAGAAGCAGGTGCGCGATCTGGTCGATGCGTTGGAGGTGAAGCTTCCGGTTACCATCGTACGTGGGCGTTCCAGGGATGTTATGGCCGCCTCCGACGTTGTGCTCTTGGCCTCTGGAACGGCAACACTCGAAGCGATGCTTCTCAAAAAGCCGATGGTTGTAGGGTACCGCCTGAGCGGGTTCAGCTATGCGCTTCTGTCGAAGTTGGTGAAGGTGCCTCATGTCGCATTGCCCAATCTCCTCGCGAAGCGCCAGCTTGTTCCAGAGCTGCTCCAGGACGACGCCACGGCCGAGAGTCTGGGTGCAGCAGTGCTTGAGCGACTGGAGAACAAAGAGGAGAGGGCGAGGCTTAACGAAGCCTTTACCGAGTTGCACCATTCACTGAAGCAGGGGGCTGATGAAAAAGCCGCTCAGGCGATCTCAGACCTGATAGAGCAGGGTGTCCACTGATGCCCAAGAGCCCTTTGCCACCCTTCGAGTGTCGTTACACCGGTTCTTTGCTTGCCGGCGTGGACGAAGTCGGTCGGGGGCCGCTCATCGGGGCCGTCGTGACTGCCGCGGTCATTCTGGATCCGGACCGGCCAATCGCAGGCCTGGCTGACTCAAAGAAACTGACCGAGAAGCGTCGCAACGCCCTCTACGATCAGATTCTCGAGCATGCCAAAGCCTGGAGCATTGGCCGGTGCGAGTCCCACGAAATCGACCGGCTGAATATCTACCAGGCCACAATGCTGGCTATGGAGCGCGCAGTATCGGGGCTGGCTGTGGTGCCTGAGTACGTTCTGGTGGATGGTAATCGCTGTCCCAAGTGGCGCTGGCCGTCGGAACCGGTTGTCAAAGGCGACAGTCGGGTGGCTGCCATCAGCGCCGCTTCTATTATTGCCAAAGTAACCCGTGACCGGGAAATGGAAGCGCTGGAAGCGCGTTTCCCCGGGTTCGGCCTGGCGCAGCACAAAGGTTATCCGACCCCGGTCCATCTGGAGGCCCTGCGCCGCCTCGGAGCAACCATTGAACACCGCCGCTCCTTTCGACCTGTTCAGGAAGTGATTGAAACAGTGGGATTCTATCAAGATCACGCTGCCCCAGAGCCCGAAGAGCTTCAGTACCGGGCAGACCTTTTCGAAGATATCGATTGACAGTTTTGAATCCAATCATTAATATACGCGCACGTTGATCGGGGTAGCCCGGTAAACAACCAGTTTTGATGCGGGGTGGAGCAGTCTGGTAGCTCGTCGGGCTCATAACCCGAAGGTCGTTGGTTCGAATCCAGCCCCCGCTACCATAAAAGAGAAAGGCAGATCAGTTAGTTACTGGTCTGCCTTTTTTGCGTTTGGGCCAGCAGAAATTCCATGTGACGTATATGTGACAAATATGTGCCAAGGCTTGTGACGGTTCGATCTGCGGCCAGCTGGAAAATGACCGTCAGTCAGTTTTTGTTCTTCCTGTGAGAGTGGTCTTCTACGCGGCAAGCCTGAGTGTGTTCTTGAAGTTCCAGTCTAGCCCAATCTGCCACATTATTATGGCGACATTCGTCGGGGTTCTGGCCACGCTTTCATTGGGAAAGCGCACTTTATGCGGCGACGAGATGAGCCAGTGAGGGGAATCTGAACCGAGGTAAGTTCACTCATACGCTGGGAGTGGCAAGGGCATCAGCATAAATCCAAGCTTCTAAACAAAAGCGAACATCCGGATTCTTAGCATTTAGGTCTATGATGCTGTTCAGAGAAGTGAACAAGTAGCTGTAGAAAAACGACCTGATGCGGCGAGAAATATCCACAGCATCAATACTACCGTTCCTAACGTTCATGGCACCATGCCCTCTGGCGAACGGTCCTCCACGATCAGAAATTGAGTCTATGCTTGGCTTTGAAGATCCGTAGTCAGTCATCAAAAACGAATAATCGGCAAAACAGAAGAGGCCGAAGGATCTACACTGTAGGTAAAAAAGGCTCTGGAGTTCATTGCTTGAAACTGCCTTACATGAATGTAGACAAGAAAACAGCCACTTTGGATCCCGAAAAATGAGCACATTGCAAAAGGTCGCTTACGTAGAGGACGACCCAGACATCCGCGAGATTGCTGCCCTCGCCTTGGAAGACGTGGGTGGGATTACGTTGAAAACCTGTGAGTCCGGTGAAGTTGCACTGCGGGAGATCCCGGCATTTGAGCCGCAATTGATTCTGCTGGATGTCATGATGCCCGGCATGGATGGCACGGAGACTCTGACCGCGCTCAGAAAACAGGGGGCCATAACGGAAGCCACCCTGGTCGTGTTCATGACAGCCAAAGTTCACCCGGAGGAATTGGAACGTTATAAAAAAATGGGTGTTGCAGAGGTGATTTCAAAACCCTTCGACCCGATGACTCTGGCGGATGATATACGAGCGATTTGGGAGCAGTTCGATGGTTGAGTCGTCCCCTGCCGGCCGTTCTCTCAACCAAATTGAAAAGCTGAAAGCGGCCTACGCCAAACGTCTGGAGTCCGAATTCAGGCGGCTTGAAAGTCTGTCTTCCCGTTTGGAAACGCATCCCTCTTGTGAAAACGCACTGAGTGAATTGCATTCGGCATTGCATAAGCTGGCGGGCGCTGCAGGCACCTTCGGTTTTCACTCGCTCGGCGAGAAAGCCCGCGAGCTTGAAACAATAGTCGCAAAAAACCTGCCGGAACCTTCCAAAGAAGCAGACCTTCCCGCCAGGTGGTTGTCTGAACTGAGAGATGCGCGTGCGGCCGACAGCCATGGGCAGAGCGAAAAAGCGATTGAAGCCAGCCCTCAGGCCATTGCTTCAGGCTCTCCCTGCCTATGGCTGATAGAACGCGATCATCTGCTTGCCAGTTATACCCAGTCGCAGCTGACAAGTTTTGGCTTTCGTGTTTATCATCTGGACGATGCCGGTGTTCTTAAAACAACCGACAACCCGGAACCCGACCTATTGCTGATCGATCACCATGCCGTTCAGTACGAAGGCCACGAGCCGCAAGATGTTTGGCAAGCCCTGTTAGACGATTTTCAATGCCCGATATTTTTCACCGGTGCTGAGGAGAGTTTCAGTGCGAGGCTGGAAGCCTTGCGCGCAGGCGCGCAGGGTTACTTTGTCAAACCGCTGGATATGGTCAGGCTTGCTGCACATATCTCCCAGGTTATTCGGACTGAGCACTCCGAACCCGGGCGGGTCCTCATCATAGAGGATGATCGGGAACTTGCGAGTCACTGTCAGTCCATTCTTGAAAACGCGGGCATGCAGGTGACGATACTCCAGCAAGCCGACCAGTTGTTTGAAACCGTCAGCGAGTTTGACCCCGAGCTAGTCCTGATGGATCTGTGGCTGCCCCATGTGACCGGTGCGGAACTTGCGGCACTGCTCTCGCAAACGGATCGTTGGGCACATTTACCCATCATCTACCTCTCGGCGGAGTCCAACTCGGAGCTGCGCAACCAGGCCCTCCTCAGGGGTGGGGACGCGTTTCTGGAAAAACCCGTCGACAGGGACCTTTTGGTCCGATTATGCGCAGCCAGAATCCAGCGCCTGCGCGAACTGGAACGAACCCGCAATCGGGATGGCCTGACCGGTTTGCTGAAGCATGCCAGCATCAAAGAAGCATTGCAGATGCAATGGCAGTTGGCTCAACGGCATCCGCAAACATTCAGTGTCGCGATGCTGGATATCGACCATTTCAAGGCAATCAACGATACCTACGGTCACTCGGTGGGTGACACGGTGATCGCCGCCGTGGGCACGCTGCTTCGCCAGCATTTTCGAATAACTGACAAACTGGGCCGCTATGGTGGCGAGGAGTTCACACTGGTGTTGCCAGATTGTGATGCCGATCAGGCCCGCAAACTGGTGAACCGTTTGCGGGAAGATTTCGCGGATATCAAATTTACAAGCGATGGCGCCCCCTTTACCTGCACACTCTCAGCAGGCGTGGCAGATAACCATCAGTTTCCGAAAGATACGGCCGAAGCATTGCTGGAAAAGGCTGATCAGGCACTTTACCGTGCCAAGCGCAACGGGCGAAACCGGGTGGTTCGCGCGTCAGACCAACAAGCGCAGGGCTCGTCTTGATCGAGGTAACCCATGAAAGCCCCTAAGACTCCGGATAATGAAACCGAGCGTCAGCAGGCGCTGGATGACAGTGGCCTGCTGGCCGAAGGATCGGAGGAACGCTTTGATCGCATCACCCGTCTGGCTTGCCATACCTTCTCTGTGCCCATCGCCCTGGTGTCTTTGATCGACCGGGATCGGCAATGGTTCAAATCCCGGCAGGGGCTCGACGCAACAGAAACACCCCGAGATATCTCTTTCTGCGGTCATGCGATTCATCACAGCGAGCCTCTGGTTGTTGAGGACACGCTTGAGGACGAGCGCTTCTTCGATAATCCGCTGGTGACCAGCGCCCCTGACATCCGTTTCTATGCCGGTGCCCCCCTGCATACCGAAACCGGGCATCGCCTGGGTACCCTTTGCCTGATCGACCGCCAACCGCGATCGTTTGACGACACTCAGATTGGTCTACTCCGGGAACTGGCGGGCATGGTGGAGGATCTGATCCGGGCGGATGCCCGACAGCGCAGACAGAGCACGGAAATGGAGGAGAAGCTACAGGCAAGCCATGATGAAATGGCTGCACTACTGAACAATATGCCCGGTGTGACCTACCGCTGCCTGCCGGATGACCAATGGACCATGCTCTATATGAGCAGGCAAGTGGATAACGTCAGTGGCTACACAGCAGACGATCTGATCGGGAATAAACGCATCAGTTACGCCGAACTGATTCACAGCGACGATGCGGCAAAGTGTGACGAGGCCGTCGCAAAGGCGATGACGAATAATACGGAGTGGCATATCGAATACCGGATTTGCCACCGCACCAAGGGATGGCGCTGGGTGGAAGAGCGCGGCCGATGCATCCGGGACGATCCACAGTATCCGGCTGTGCTTGAAGGGTTTATTGTGGATATCACCCGCGAGCACGATGCGCTGCAGCAACTGGAGCACAATCAAAGGGCATTGATGCTGCTGAATGATATTGCCTTCTCCACTCACCGCTCACTGGATGACAAGATTGGCCACGCCCTGCAGGAGGGCAGACGCTACCTTGGCTCAGATCTGGCGATTCTCAGCCAGATCGAGAGAGACACTTACACCGTTGCCTGGGTAGACGCCAGTGACGGTATTCCGGTGGCCGCCGGTCAACAGTTCCCACTGGGCGACACCTGGTGCGACGTGTTGGTGTCCAGTGCCAATGAGGGGCCGACCCGCGAGTACTTTATACCGGACACGGATCGGCCTGAGTATCACGCTCACCCTTGTTACAAAGCCAACCCGCTGGGTAGCTATGCAGGCATTGTTGTGGAGGTGGACGGCCACCCCTGGGGAACCCTGAACTTTTCTTCTGTCCGTGCCAGGCAGGAGGACTATGACGAAAGCGAAAAGCTGTTTCTCCGGTTGCTGGCCAACTGGTTGTCCGAGATGTTGACCAACAGCCTCGGTCATGACCGTCTGACCAAGCTGATGGCACAGTTGCCGGGCACCGTGTACCAGTTTCGCCGTTTCCCCGATGGAACAATGGTCTTCCCCTTCAGCTCACCCCAGGTCGAGAATCTATATGGAATAACCCCGGAGCAGGCCGCGGAGGATGCGGCGCCGGCTTTTGAGCGCATCCATCCGGATGATCTGGCCGCCGTGAGCGCATCGATCGAACACTCAGCCTGGACCCTGGAGAACTGGGCGATGAATTATCGCGTGGCGCACCCACGCAATGGATATCGCTGGGTCTCGGGTCACGCCAAACCGGAACGCTTACTGGATGGCAGCATCCAGTGGCATGGGTATATTCAGGATATCCACGAACAGCAACAGGCACGCCTTGCGCTGGAACAGAGTGAAGCGCGCCTGCGCGGCCTGTTTGAGTTTTCTCCCATTGGCATCGCGCTGAATGACTTTGAGACTGGCCGCTTTATGGACCTCAACCACGCACTGGTTGCCCCTAGCGGCTATACGGCAGAAGAGTTTGTCGAGCTCAGTTACTGGGATGTCACGCCCAAAGAGTACCTGCCCGAAGAAGAGAAAGCTCTCGCGGACCTCAGCAAAACCGGGCGTTATGGTCCTTTTGAGAAAGAGTACATACGAAAAGACGGCAGCCGTTACCCCGTGCGCTTGCAGGGCATGTTAAGTGAGGAAATGGATGGCCGGAAAGTCATTTGGTCGCTTGTTGAGGACATCAGTGAGCGCAAGAAGCTCGAAAGAATGAAAGACCAGCTTATCTCGATCGTCAGTCATGAACTGCGCACACCGCTGACGTCCATCAAGGGCAGTCTCGGCCTGTTGGCCGGCGGCGCGGCCGGTGAACTGCCGGATAAGGCACAAAAACTGCTGAAAACTGCCGAGCGCAATGCCAGCCGCCTGATGCTTCTGATCAACGACCTGCTGGATATGGAAAAACTGGTGGCGGGCAAGATGGCCATGGAGCCGAAGCAGCATGCATTAGCGCCCATTCTGGATGAGGCGATTGAGTCTGTTCGGGAATACCGGGGCGCCCACAGTGTCAGCATTGACACCCCCCAGGCGTGGCCGGCGATCACGGTCAATGTCGACAGCCCGCGGCTTGTTCAAGCGCTGACGAACCTGCTGTCGAATGCTATAAAGTTTTCCCCGGAAAATCACCCTGTGGAAGTCTCGGTCATCGAGCACGACGAGACCACTGAAATCCGCATCCGGGATCATGGTCCCGGGGTGTCGCCGGAGTTTCAGGAACGACTGTTTCAGCGGTTCAGCCAGGCCGACGCCACCGACAGCCGCAAGCTCCCCGGCACCGGGCTGGGTCTGGCCATTACCCGTGAACTCTGCCAGCAGCTCGGGGGCCAGGTTGGCTATCGCGATGCCGACGGCGGCGGTGCCGAATTCTACATTCAGTTACCGGTGATTGAATCATGACCTTTGCAACTAAAGCCATCGCCACATTCGGTCTGGCTCTGCTCGCGGTTTTGGGCAATATAATCAACCTACCCCTGTTCTTTGGTGTGCATTTCATTTTCGGCTCTGTCGCCGTGATGTTGGCCATAAGGTTGGTGGGTTTTTGGCCTGCCGTCTGGGTGGCGCTGGCCGGTAGTGCCTACACCTGGGTACTTTGGGGCCATCCCTACGCCATCCCTGTCTTTACGCTGGAGGCGGTTGTTGTCGGCCTTTTGTACCGGCGCGGCCTGAACAATCTGGTACTGGCCGATCTGGCTTTCTGGCTCGTGGCCGGCACCACCCTGGTTCCAGCGTTATATGTGGGCTTGGTGGGCATAGATACTACGCCCGCCACCATGATTGCCCTCAAGCAGTCGCTGAATGGTCTGTTCAACGCCCTTATTGCAGGGCTGTTGGTCAAGGTACTAGTGTGGCGGTTTCAGAACGGGACCGTTCGCTGGCTGCCACCCTATATCCGGCTAAACGAATTGCTTTTCCATGTCCTTCTGACTCTGGCGCTAATCATCGGAACCACCCCTGTGATCATCGGCAGCCATGAGGACGAAACGGAACTGGAAAAGGGCTTGGCCACTGTCATGGCTCGCGCCTTAACCACCACAGCGGATCGCCTGCGGCAGAACCCCGATGTCTCCGAGGTTCTTGAATCCGAGCTGCGTCGCTTTGAATACACCGATGCCATTGACGGCATAGCGCTGCTCAACGCTGAGGGAAAGGTTATTGCCGACGCCGGAGAATTCACCTTGCCGTCATCAGGAATGAGCCGACAGTTCACCGGCCTGGAGAATCTGGACATCTGGCTGCCGGATTCCGATGAAAGCCTGGTGAATCGCTGGCAGCAGGGACACTACCAATACCACCGGCCGATCGACGACCTGGCGGTCGGTGCCAAATTGATAGCGGATAAGTCGGCCGGGCCGCTGATTCAGACCCTGGAACGTAAACACAATGAGAGCTTCGCTTTTTTGGCGGTGATGGCCCTGCTGAGCATTGTGGTCAGCTTTTTACTCAGTCGTCTTCTGACACGTCCGTTGGTGAAACTCGACAAAGCCAGCAAGCACCTGCCTGAGAAAATTCGCGGCAACAATCCACCAGAGTTGCCCGATAGCCGAATTCGTGAGTATGGCATGTTGTCGGCTTCACTCCGTACCATGGGCACTGCGCTGGCCAGGACTTTTTCCGAACTGGACGACGCACGGACCACTTTGGAACAGCAAGTTCAGGCCCGCACCCGGGAGCTGGCCAGCACCTCCGCCATGCTGAGCAATGTTCTGGAAGCGTCAACCGAGTTTGCCATTATCGCCACCGATACCGAGGGGACCATCACCCTGTTAAACACAGGCGCTGAAAACCTGCTTGGATATGACTCAAGTGAACTCATCGGCGTGCAAAGCCCTGCACTGTTTCATCTTTCATCTGAGATTGAGGAACGGTCCCGGAAGCTTTCTGAGACATTCAGCGAAGCCGTCTCAGGCTTTGATGTCTTCGTGAAAAACGCTATGCGTCAGGGCGCCGAGACGCGGGAGTGGACCTACCTGAGTAAACAGGGTGACTCAATTCCTGTGACGCTGACCGTCACCCCCATCCTGGATGATGCCGATAAGCTGACCGGCTTTCTAGGCGTTGCCGAGGACATCACCGAGCGCAAGCGCATTGAGCAAATGAAAAGCGAATTCATTTCCACCGTCAGCCACGAACTGCGCACGCCGCTGACCTCCGTTAGCGGTGCCCTGGGGCTTGCTCTGAGCGGTAAGCTGGGGGATATACCCGAAAAGGCCACAAAGCTGTTGGAGACCGCCCACCGAAACAGTGAGCGATTGGCATACCTGATCAACGATTTGCTGGATATCGAAAGGATCGCGGCGGGAAAAGTGAATCTGGACATGCAGGTTCAACCGCTTCAACCCATACTTGAGCAGGCCGTGGAGGAAAACAGGACCTACGGTGCCGAGCGCCATATCAAACTGGCGCTGGACAGCGAGATATCCCGGCAAAACGTCAAGGTTGATAAGCAGCGGCTGAAGCAGGTGCTGGCCAACCTGCTGTCCAATGCCATCAAGTTTTCTCCCGACGGCGGTACAGTCACTGTCGAGGCATCCAGTACGAATACCGATATCACCGTTCGCGTGACCGACCATGGCTCTGGTATTCCAGAGGATTTTCACCACAAGATATTTCAGCGATTTGCTCAGGCCGACAGCTCAGACACGCGTCAAAAAGGGGGCACGGGGCTCGGTCTGGCCATTACCCAGGAGCTGCTTACCCGCATGGGGGGCACGATTGACTTCGAGACAACCGCCGGCGAAGGAACGCGCTTTTTCTTCTCTCTGCCGTTGATAACACCGGCTGAAAAAGCACCCTCTGCCCGTTCTCCAAAAAACACGGATGGCTCATCCAATGAGTCACCCAGAATACTGGTCGTGGAGGATGATCCAGATGTCGCCGAACTTCTAAGACTTTTGCTGAAAGGGGCAGGGTATCAGGTCGATGTTTGCCTCACTGGCACAGGGGCTCTGGAATCCGTGAAGACGGGGGGCTACGACCTGATAAGCCTCGACCTGATGCTACCGGATGTAAGCGGGCTGGACATTATACGACGGCTGAAAAAACAGGCGGACACCGCCAACATTCCCATTGTGGTAGTGTCCGCCATAGCGCGCCAGGGTCAGCTAGAACTTAATGGCGAGGCTGACAATATTGCGTGGCTGGCAAAACCGATTCAGCATCAGAGACTGATTGATTTGGTGCAGCATGAGTTATCAGAGGGCTATCGCCCGAAAATCTTGCACATCGAGGATGATGCGGATTTGCACGATGTCATTTCGGCTATGGTCCGTGATCATTTGAATCTGGAATGGGCAGGAACGATGGCCGATGCCAAAAGACTACTGAAGCAACAGGCCTATGATGCCGTTTTGCTTGATATCGGTCTGCCCGACGGCTCAGGGTGGGACCTGATTCCGGACATTGAGAACAAGCAACCCAATGCGGCCATTGTCATCTTGTCCGGTGAGGACATCAGCAAAGAAGAACACTCCGCTGTGGAAGGTGTGCTGCTGAAAAACCGGCTTACATCCGAACAACTCATCAACGTGATCCGGGAACGTATTCAAAGCAACCAGCCACCCGCCTCCAGGTCTTCGGGCAGCATGGGGCGGGCACTCAAAAATCCCTGATACTGATGGCAACCGATTTCCCCCAGGAAGACCAACTCTTCCCTGTTTTCCACACCCTCGGCAATGACCGTCATGTTCATGCTGTGACCCAAATGCACCATTGTGCGCAACAAACGTGCATCCGCGGTTTGCGACCAATGTTCGATAAAGCTGCGATCAATTTTCAACTTATCAGCGTTGATGCGATGGAGATAACTCAAAGAACTGTAACCAGTGCCAAAATCATCCAGTGCCAAGCGGACACCAAGCGACTTGAGTGACTCAAGTACCTGACTGGCGTTCTGCCAGTCAGCCAACAGCAGGCTCTCGGTAATTTCCAGAACGACTTTTTCTGGCGCCAGCTTATGGGCGTAAATCAACGAAGTCAGATTGTCTATAAATGAGGGTTTCTGAATATCTCTCGCGGAGAGGTTCAGCGACATAAACCAATCCGGGTTGATATTGTGCCAATGGGCGAGTTGAGGCACCACACAGCTGATTATCTGCTCCGTTAACCGGGAAATCAGCCCCCGCTCTTCCATCAATGGAATAAACTCCCCCGGCCCCAGCAGGCCATGCTCCGGATGCTGCCAACGGGCCAGAGCCTCGAACCCGACAATGCACTCCCCTTCCACTGAGAATATTGGCTGGTAAACCGCAACAAACTCTTGATTATCCAGGCCCTGCCTGATCGATTGTTCCAGGGTAAAGCGGTATCTCTGCTCAGCCTGGAGCTCTTCATCAAAGTAGACCAGTTCAGCACCCTGGGCCGCTTTCGCTTTAAACAAAGCCATGTCCGCGCGATCTATAAGCTCATCTGCACTCGTAATGTCTTCCGTGCAGATCGCAACACCGACATCTACCGATAATAGGGCAGCCCCCTGTTCGGAAACCATATTCGTTTGATTGACAGCCTCAATCAGTTTCCTCACGTACTCATCAAGCGCCTCTTGGGAAGAATGACCCTTGCTTAGAATCAGAAATTCATCACCGGCCTCACGGCTCAACATGCCGGTTTCTCCCAGGTGTTGACTCAGCCTCCATGCAACACGTTGCAGGATCTCATCACCAAAGTACTGGCCATGGAGATTATTGATGGTGTGAAAACCCTGAAGATCCATTTTTATCAATGCCAGAACATCTCGAACCTGTTGCGGCAATATTCCGTTGAGGGCACGCCGGACTTCCGCCAGTTTAGGCAGTGCAGTTAGTGGGTCTTGGATCATGTCCGCCTCGGGCCCAGTCAAGGTACGATTCAGGCTCCGCAACTGGCGACCTTTTACGACCCGTGACTTTACCATCATCAACAGCCGCCAGGGCTCTATCGGTTTGGTGATGAACTCGTCATTTGCCAGGCGGGCACAGGCCAACTGCGTTTCCGTATCAGCAACCGCCGACATAAACAAAAGAGGTATGGTAGAGAACTCTTCGTGCTGGCGAATAATACGACCCAGTTCAATGCCATTGCAGACAGGCATGCTGACATCAATCAACACCAGTTCAGGTTGAAACTGATCCAGAAGAGAGAGGGCATTTTGCGCGTTATCCGCCGTTCTGACTGAATAACCAGCACCACCGAGAATGGAATCATACAAGTCCAACAGGTCCTGATCATCGTCGACAATCATGACCCGGTATGGCTCGGCAGGTGCCAGACTCAGTTCAGCGTGCAGTAGGGCTATCAGCCTAGGAATATCCAATGGTTTGTGAAGAAAATGATTGCCTCCTGCCCTGACCGATGCAAGGCGAAGGTCGAAAGAATCATGTTCAGAAATGAAAGTGACTGGAAGGGGGGCGCCATCATTATGTCGCCAGTAAGCCACCTGCCTGGCGCCTGCATAACGATCGCCGAAAAAATCCATGTCGACGATCACGGCAAGCGGATCATAGTCGGCAATCGCCTGTTCCAGTTGGGCGATATCCTTCTCGACGTGTGCAATATAACCGTAAGAGTCGAGGGTCTCCGAGAGTTTGAGCGCGAAATCTTTATCGTCGTCCACAATCAGGACACGGACGTCACCTACAGACTGGCTTTTCGTTACTGCAGCATTTTGGGCGTAATTATGGCCCACCTCATTCGATTCATCTTTTAAGATCTGTCTTAATGCCCGCAACAATGCACTGAACGGTTCGGATGCTGCCGATGCTCGTTCCTGCCGTGAAAACTGTTCCGTTTGCTCCAATGCCTGCTCAAGCTCTCTCGCCACCTGCGACAATTCCCTGAATCCATAGGCCTTGCCCGAACCGGCCAGACGATGCGCCATTGACTGGATGTTCGACAGATTGCTTTGGTCATCAGCCGCGGCCGTCCAAAGTGCCTCCAGTTTTTGTGCGTACCGACCCAGGCGATCGATGTACTGAGCTCGCAGATTGGCCATTTTACGAGAACTGGTTGGGCACATAATGTTCCTTATTATGGAGGTAAGCCGAGTTGTTACGAATTAACCTGAATGCCAGTCTGGCAGGCTGCTGCAAATCAGGCGCACATACCCCGATTCCCCTTTGTGTATAGGTTAATGTGGACCCTGGCGTCAAGGCCACTGCTGCGCAATATAAAGCATTTACCGTCATGAAGGTCTACCTATACACGTACAATATCTGCTATCAGCTAAGGCACACGGTCGCTTATCTATACACAAATCAGAATGCGGATGGGCTTTGGGGCGAGAAATATTTCGCCACCTCGCTTTCGGTTGGCGCCCTGAATCTCTTTTCTTCAATTAATGTGCTGCTTGATCCAGAGAAAGCGGTGCATGCTAGTCAGTTGGTCGACGTGTCCTCGGGCATCAGCCTGTCTGGTGCTGTGATCGATGTAAAGGGCACGATGGACGACGCGGTCTCGATCAAGTCCGATGGCAGCTTCACGGTGTCGAATCTCATGGGTTCTCTCCCGGACCTCTAGACACTCCTGTCCTGTGTACTGACTTTCCGCCAAGGAAAGTGTTGGTCTATCCGCCTGAACGTTCGCTTTGCGACCAGGTTGGCCAGCAGAGAACAATCTTTTGAGCCATACTTAAAGGCCCTTACCCTCCGAAGAGGGCCACGTCATGACGTTTCCTACCAGCAAAGTTCCCTGGAACAAAGGGAAGCTCGTCGGCCAGAAGCTGCCGCTCAAACTCGAACAAATATGGGCTATCCGTATTCGGTTAGAGATAGCAAAGAACATCCGCGAGCTGGCGATGTTCAACATGGCAATTGACTGCAAACTCCGATCCTGCGATCTGGTAAAGCTATTGGTTCGAGATATTTCCAGAAACGGTGAGGTTCTGGACCGGGCGCAAGTCATCCAGCAGAAGACTAGTCAGCCTGTTCAGTTTGAGATAACCAAAAAGACGCGCGAATCGGTCGAGGCATGGATCGAGTTGCGCGGACTTTCGGGTATGGATTATTTGTGGCCGAGCCGGATGCGAAAGTTCGACCATATCACTACTCACCAATACGCCCGTCTTGTCAAAAAGTGGATTACCAGCATCGGACTTGACCCTTCGGTCTACGCAACCCATTCAATGAGACGCAGCAAAGCGACATTGATCTACAAGAAGACCAAAAATCTTCGAGCCGTTCAGTTGCTGTTGGGACACACGAATATGTCGAGCACCGTGCGGTACCTTGGTGTGGAGGTTGAGGATGCTCTGGAGATAGCCGAGAGTATTGAGATCTAAATGCGTAACTTGGCTCCTTGGTCGCTGGATGTTGCAGACGCTGGCAGATCCGGTTGATGAACACCTTCGGGTTTCGATCAGGCTCCTTCAGTCGTAAACAAAAGCGAACATTGGAGCGGGAAACTATCTTTCCGCCAGGCCCTCACGACTGAACGGAAGAACTGATCCCTTGAGAGTTGTAGCTGGCCAAGCATCAATGGGCTGAATCATTGGGTCTAGCAACATCGCTGCGGCTTTTTTGGTGTCGGTATCCGACATTGCTGGTTTTCGGACACCTTTTCGCCCTCGGGCTCGGGTAGCTTGAAGTCCTGCTATCGTCCGCTCCCGAATCAGGTCACGCTCAAACTCAGCCAGGGACCCGAAGATATGGAACACCAGGCGACCACCTGAACTGGTCGTGTCGATGGATTCGGTCAGAGATTTGAAACCTACCCCACGCTCGTGAAGCTCCTCAACGAGAACAACTAGGTCCTTTAATGAACGGGTAAGACGATCCAGCTTCCAGACAACCAAGACATCTCCCTTTCGGAACATACGGAGGCACTGCGACAGTTCAGGTCGTTCACGTTGGGATCCGGTGAACTTTCCTTGGAGGATCTGTTCAGCTGCGTAAACCGCTGAAGGTTGCCACCCATTCCACGTGAAGCCTGCCACTCGGACCGGAGCAAGGCTGCCACCCATCGGAGCGTAGCGACGCGGGGTTTCTCTTCTTTCTCCGAAGTCTCGGTGGCCGTCAACTTTGCCTGCTGTTTTCGCATGGTTGCTTCCCGCAGAGTGATCTTGTCGGCGTTGTGTACGAGCTGATTCTGAATGGCGTCACCGATTACGCCATGCCATTCCTCGATGGGTAACTGGCTAATGGCGATGGTGGTAAAGCTCTCCAAATCTCCTCATAAACAGCTGCATGCAGCGGACGCGCAGCATGGCAGACAACGGGTACGGAGGCCGTCCGCTCTGACCCTTGGGGTAATAACGGGCTACTTTCTTCTCCAGCTGCTTCCAAGGAATCAGCTAATCCATCCGTTCCAGAAAGATCTAGCGGCGGGTTCTGGGCTTTTTGGTTTTGTACTCGGCTTCGGAGAAGATGATCTGATCCATGCTCGCAACGATCCTATGCGGTTAACGATGACCGTATTATCGCTGATTTCGGGGGCTTATTCAGAGTCTCCCTAGAACGTCGGATGGCATTGTACCCAGTTGAATTTCCTCTCAGCCGGGATCTTTCAGTTTTAAATGGACCAAGAGACGCAAAACCTGGATCTCTTAGTCTCGGTATCCGAAAACCGCCACTGCATTTTTGCAAAACAGTTGTGCACAGATGTCATGGAGTGAGATGTAGAAGTTCACTAAAGTTTTAACATTGACATGGGTCAATTTTTCCAAACTAAAAAATAAAGGAATCAAAATGAACGAAAAAAACAACTTTATAGAAAGACATAACCTTTGGACCACAGAGCAAGCGGAAGCCGCGGATAAAGTCATCGCCGAAATTGAGGCTTCGGGAATTGAAGTGGTAAGGCTTTCTTGGGCCGACCAATACGGACTTCTACGGGGCAAGGCCCTGACGGTAAAGGCTCTGAAAGCAGCATTCGCTGAGGGGTCAGAAATAACCATGGCTCCATTCTTTTTTGATTTGGCAAGTTCTATTGTTTTCAATCCATTTACTCCCGGAGGCGGATTTGAAATTGCGGAGCTAAGTGGAAGCCCAAGTGTTGTTATGGTTCCGGACCCAACTACATTTAAAGTTTTACCTTGGGCAGATAAGACAGGCTGGATGATTGCCGATCTTCACTGGAAATCAGGAGAGCCGTTTCCTCTATGTCCCCGTGGCATTATGAAAAAATCCCTGAAGCTGCTGAGCGAAGAGGGCTATACCTTTAAGTGTGGAATTGAGCTCGAATGGTATCTCACCAAAATCATTGATCGCTCTCTTAACCCCGAAAACCTAGGTGCACCTGGCGTTCAGCCAGAGCCATTCAAGGTTCAACCCATCGCGCAAGGTTATTCCTATCTATTAGAAAATCACCTTGATCAGGTCGACGAAATTATATCTAAAGTTCGAAAAGGTCTTCTCGAACTAAACCTGCCTTTACGATCAATGGAAGATGAATGGGCTCCAAGTCAAATGGAAACAACATTTGACGTAATGGAAGGATTGAAAGCGGCTGATGCTGTGTTGCTCATAAAGTCAGCTATAAAACAAATATGTGACCGTAACGATTACCATGCATCATTTATGTGTAAGCCGGCGATAGATAGCTTCTTTGCTTCAGGGTGGCACATGCATCAATCGCTGGTCGATAGTCATACCGGGAAGAACCTTTTCGTTCCCTGCGAGGGGGAAGTTTTATCCGCATTAGGGCGGGCTTACGCCGGTGGCTTATTGGAAAATGGTAGCGCTGCTTCAAGCTTTACAACACCTACCATTAACGGATATCGGAGGCGTCAACCATATTCGTTAGCGCCAGATCGAAAAGCTTGGGCAAAAGATAACCGAGCAGCGATGATTCGTGTTATTTCCGCAGTTGGAGATAATGCGAGCCGCGTGGAAAATCGGATCGGAGAGCCTGCGGCGAACCCTTATCTGTATATGGCTTCACAAATAGTATCTGGTATCGATGGAATTAAAAACAAAAAGGATCCAGGGGAGCTACAGGAAACACCATACGATGCAAAAGTAACGATGCTGCCGGCCACATTGAAAGAAGCTCTTGACGCTCTGGAAAAGTCATCTCTTTTTCGAGATTGCTTTGGTGAAACATTTATCAACTATTGGATAAGGCTTCGTAGACATGAATGGGCGCGATTTGTGGAAGCCGAGGGTGAGGAAGCAGCGAACCCGTCTGGGAAAGTGACGTCCTGGGAACATAAGGAATATTTCAATTTAATATAGAAGTTGAGATCCGGTATGAAAAAAAGATTTGCTTTAGTTTGGTGCTCCGAAGAAGAACGATTTGATTATAAAGAGGAGATGTTAAAAGCTTTTGAAATGCCGAACTCAGATTGGCATTTAGTAAGCGCTTTTTCAGAAATGGAGGATGTTATTGATCGCTATGATGGGTTCGTAATAAGCGGAAGTGAATATTCTGTAAATGACGACGCAGAGCGATTTTTAAATTTATTTACCTTAATTAGAAAAGCAATCGTTAAAGAAAAACCGATTGTGGGAATTTGCTTTGGATGCCAGTCATTAGCTATAGCACTTGGCGGCCATGTTGGAAGAAATCTCAATAAAAAATTTAGGTTTGGTGTAGACAGGCTGAGATTTAAAGACTCATTGCGAAAGGTAGTTGGAATTGTCGAGCAAGACCTAGGCTTAATTGAGAGTCATGGGGAGTGTGTTATCAACTGCCCTCCTGGCTCTGAAATACTTGCTGAATCTAAGTCAACGTCTATTGAGATTTTTACTCCGGGGCCATATGCGCTTGGAATTCAGGGCCATCCGGAGTTAAGCAAAGAAACGGTGGAGACCGACTTTCTCAGGGTCCATCTTGCCGATCGAAACATTCAGGAAAGTGAGCTCGAACATTTTAGAGCAGAAATTTTAGGATACAAACCGCCTGAACTGATACGAAAATTGGTAAAGATGGTTCTACAAAAGCAAATAAATTTAGGTAAATTGGTAGGTTAATAATGAAAGAAATAAGCCAGCTTATTGAGCCACGTCGCGTGCACCGGTCAGTGTATACTGACCCAGAAATATTTCAAAAGGAAATGGAAAGAGTTTTTCGTGATAATTGGGTTTTCTTATTGCATGAAAGCCAAATTCCGAAAAAAGACGATTATAAACTGATTAGGATCGGGGGCCGACCATTAATTGTTATCAGGAAGGGAGAGGAAAGTTTTCAGGTTCTTTTAAATCGTTGTCCACATCGTGGTGCTAAAGTTTGTAGGAATGATTCGGGGAACTCAAAGACTTTCACTTGCCCATACCATGGTTGGAAATTTAAAAATAACGGAAAAGCATTCGTAATACCTGGATCAAATGCTTACGGAGGACAATTCGAAAAAGAAAGTTTTTCAATGACCACGCTTTCGAAAGTAGAGAGCTATCGTGGTTTTGTTTTCGGAACGAGCAATGAAACCGCTATTCCTTTAGATCAATATTTAGGACATGCACGAAAATATTTGGACGAGTGGTTAGATCAGGGGGGATCAATCAGGGTTTCCAAATCAGCTCAACGGTATGAAATTGCCTGTAATTGGAAGTTGGTTTTTGATAATGCGGGTGATGGATATCATGTGCCTTTCTCTCACCAATCGTTAATTCAAATGACAAACCTAAGGCATGGCGGTGGGGACATGCAATATTTTGGAAATGCAGATGAAACTGGTATGAAGATCTATTCATTAGGAAACGGACATTCGGTGATAGATCAAAGACCGGAGATGTACAAAGAGTCCGCATGGGATCAACAGCGACCACAGCCGGGTCGAGAAGCATTCGAACATAATGTTCGTAAATTTAAGAGAGATCCTAAAGACTATCTTGATATGGCAGTTGGTGCGGGAATGAATCTTAACATATTTCCAAATCTCTTACTGATCGGGAATCAGATTCAGGTGATTGATCCTATATCCGTTAACAAAACAGTACTGCACTGGTATGCAACTTTGTTGGATCATGAAGATGATGAGCTAAATGCAGTCCGTATGCGAACACAAGAAGATTTTCCCATCATGGGCGAGGTAGACGACGCTGCCAACTTTGAGTCATGTCAGGAAGGGCTCGAGACCATTCCTGAAATTGAATGGGTGGATATCAGTCGGCATATGTCATCCATCGAGGATAAGGGTTACACCGATATCATTGATGATAAACCAACATCTGAAATTCATAGTCGTAGCTATTTTCAAATTTGGAAAGAGCTGATGACTAAAGAAACTGATTTTAAATAATGGACTCTATAGATGAACGAAATAAATGAATCTAATAGCAAGTTCTGTGATCCCAGTAAAATAGATCTTGAATATTATAAGAAAATAAAAACCTATTCGGACCTATTAGCGAATCCGGAAGAGCTAGGAGAACCTTCGCGTAACGGAGAGCTTGAAGCGTTTGTTCTTAGGGAGGCAAGACTTTTGGACCAGAGAAAGTTCGACGACTGGCTCTCGTTGTTTAGTGAAAACGGCTGTTACTGGATCCCAGGGAGTTCTCCCGCAAACTCCCCAGCAGAAGAGATAACACTTGAGTTTCATGATTTAAGACGGTTAAAGGACCGAATAGTTAGGCTTCAAACTGGAGTTGCATATTCGCAAATTCCTGTTTCCAGAACTAACCGAGTTGTTAGTTTTCCGGAAATATGGAGTTCTGATCTATTTGAAGATTGTTTTTTCGCGAGATCGAGCTTCGTTCTTCATGAGAGTCGTAACGAAACCTCCCAAATTATAAGTGGGTGGTATGGTTATGTTGTTAACTTCAGTGGTGGTGACCTCAGACTCAGCATGAAGCAGATCAACTTGAACGATTGTACTGCACCACAGGGTAATCATTCGTTTTTTTTGTGATTGGATAAGATTATGGACGTATTAAGATTTAGGGTTGTTGATAAGGTGGCGGAAACTAAGGATTCATATTCCTTTTTTCTGAAATTTCTGGGTGAAGGCGACATTAATTATATCTCGGGCCAGTATTTGCCAGTTAAAATTCCTCACGAAGAAGGAATTTTGTTTAGGTCATATTCATTGTCTTCCTCGCCAAATATTGACGATCTTTTTCGGATCACGGTTAAAAGAGAAAAGGGTGGGAAGGGCTCAAACTGGTTGTGTGACAACCTAATGGTTGACGATGTTTTGGAAAGCTTGTCTCCAGCCGGAGATTTCTTTCCAAAGGTTTGGGACACTAACTTCGTATTTTTTGCAGGTGGTAGTGGTATAACTCCAATATTCTCAATTATTAAAACTAATCTTTTGGCACATAATTCAAAAATTAGGCTGTTTTATGCTAATTCTGACAAAAATTCGGTTATTTTTTCCGAGGAGTTGTTCCAGCTCCAAAAAGATTTTCCGGATAGGCTGTCCATTGATCTTTGGTTAGACGAAGAAAATGGAATTCCAACAGATTCTGCTTTTTTTGAATACATTGATAAGGTGAATGAGTCACAGTATTTTTTATGTGGGCCTTCTGCGTTCATGGAAAGTGTCGAAAAGTGTCTGGAAAAAGCCGCCGTTCCGAAAAGCGATATAGCTATAGAGTCCTTTGTAGGTGTTTTGCCGGATAAAATTAGTAATGGTAGCTCTAGCTCTGATAAAGATATAACCGTTCGAGTTTTATTGAATGGAGAAAAGAAAGATATTTTTTGTTCCGAGAATGATTTTATCTTAGCTGAAATGTTAAGGAATGGAATGAATGTTCCTAACTCGTGTGGGGTTGGGAACTGCGGTTCCTGTATTTGTAATCTTTTACACGGTGAAGTTATTCTGGAAAGTAATGCTGTCCTGGATTCTTCAGACGAAGAGGACGGGTGGATTCTAGCATGCCGTTCTAGGCCTAGATCAAAATATATTGAGGTCTCCTTTGACGAATAAGATAAATAGGGGTGGTATATGGCCCACTGCTCGAATTATGAAAATGCTAACTGGGATTATATCAAGGCCTTTTTGGCGCTTTACAGGGATCACGATTATCAATCCGCCGCAGAAAATTTAGGTATTGATGCTTCGACATTACGGAGAAAGATTCAATCTTTAGAAGGGGCTTTGGGGTATTCGCTGTTTGTTAGGGAAAATAATCAGTGGGTTTTAGCGCCAGGAGCTGAAGGTATACGTGATGCGGCTCTTGAAATGGAGCTGGCAACTCGAAAGTTTTTTGGCCTAACTCCTGGTAATAAAGAGGCAAATATAAAAATATCGTTGCCTTATTCTCTTTCTGCAATGTTTTCAGAGGTGTTCTCTGAATTTAGGCAGTTGTATCCAGGGTTTAGGTTAAATATTTCTAGTGACGCTCGTTTCGTGAATTTAGAACGTGAGGGATTTGACTTTGCGCTTCGGCTTGCTCGGCCTGTAGATAACATGAGTAATATTAAGATTAGAAAGCTTGGGACTTACGGGTTGGGTGTATATGGTGCAGATATTTATGTGAAGGAAGTCGTTTCAAAATATGGGGAGGAAGCGTTATTCGAGAAGTCCGATTTGATCGAAACCAGTATTGACTTTTCTTATAAAACCCATGAATTCGTTTTCGGGTACATAAGTTGGGATCAATTAGGGTTTTCCGGTCAGCCTAGATTGTTTTTTGATGATCTTGAGACTTGCGCAAAGTTTTCCGCAGATCATGGTGGTCTTGCTATTCTTCCAAGATTTTTGGCGCACAGGTATCCACAGCTTATATGCGTCAAGGATGCTCCTAAAGATTTGGTTTCTGAGCTGTGGTTAGTTAGTCGGTTGGATATGAAAAGTGATTGGCAGATAGCACTTGCTGAAATGTTATCGGTTAAGGCTAGGGGATTGGAAGAGATTTAAAGACAAGAGTTTATTCGATTATGAATAGGTATAAAGCTTTTGAGGTTACTATTTTTAAGAGCTTTACTGTTGTTGATGGTGAAACTCTACTAAAAGCCTCGGAGAGGTGCTTGGGTCACATTATAAAGGTTGGTTGCCGTGGCGGCGGGTGTGGTGTGTGCAAGGTCAAGGTAGTAAAGGGGGACTATGAAACGGGAAAGATGAGTCTAAAGGTATGTTCCTTAAAAGAAAGAAAAAATAATATAGTTTTAGCGTGTCGGTGTTATCCAAAAGGCGACATTTTCTTTGTTGCAGTTAAAAAAATGGGTGATTTATGAGAAAGGGTGTTATCAGACCTGGACATGTAGAAATTCGTGTTCTTGATATTGATGAAGCAGTTAAACATTACGTGGATCTTATGGGTCTAATCGAAATGGATCGCGATGATAAGGGCCGTGTTTACTTAAAAGCTTGGACGGAGGTTGATAAATTTTCGGTCGTATTGCGGGAGGCTGATGAACCTGGAATGGATTTTATGGGGTTTAAGTGTGTGAGCGAAGAGGTGGTCGATCAACTTCGAGATCAGCTTTTGGACTTTGGGTTGCAAGTCGAAGATATCCCGGCCGGCGAACTGAAGGACTGCGGACGACGTGTTCGGTTCAGGGCGCCTACCGGCCATTTTTTTGAGCTTTTTGCTACTAAGAAGCAGACCGGTAAATGGGAAATTGGAAATCGTAATCCTGAAGCTTGGCCGAGAGGGCTGGTAGGGATGGCAGCTTCTCGGTTCGATCATTGTCTTTTGTACGGCCCTAACCTGTCAGAGACCTTAAAGCTTTTCCGAGAAGTGTTGGGCTTTGATCTAGCTGAACAAGTTTTGGCTGCTGATGGCACTCGTGTTGCCCAATTTTTGACGCTTAGCATGAAGGCTCATGATGTCGCTTTTATTCACTGTGATGAGCCCGGAAAATTTCATCACGCTTCTTTCTTTCTTGAAACTTGGCACGACGTGCTAAAGGCTGCTGACCTGTTGTCGATGACGGACACTTCTATCGATATTGGCCCAACGCGACACGGTCTCACTCATGGGCAAACCATCTATTTCTTCGATCCATCCGGTAACCGCAACGAGGTATTCGCCGGAGGCGATTACCACTATCCGGACCATCCGCCCGTTACATGGGACGCAGAAGAGTTGGGTAAAGCGATCTTCTATCACGATCGTGTGCTGAACGAACGCTTCCTGACCGTTTTGACCTGATCCCGAACCGATTGAAACAGGACTAAGCAGCAATGAAAGAGATCAAGCACTACATCAACGGCGAGTACGTGGGTTCTGCCAGCGGAAAGCTGTTTGACAACGTCAACCCGGTGAACGGCAAGGTGATCGCCAAGGTTCACGAGGCCGGCCGGGAAGAAGTGGACGCGGCCGTAAAAGCGGGCCGTGCCGCTCTGCGCGGTCCCTGGGGCAAGATGACGCTGGAGGAGCGCACCCGGATTCTGCACAAGGTGGCCGATGGCATCAACGACCGCTTTGACGAGTTTCTGGAGGCGGAGTGCCAGGACACCGGGAAACCGAAGTCCATGGCCAGTCACATCGACATCCCCCGGGGTGCGGCCAACTTCAAGGTATTCGCGGACATGATCAAGAACGTGCCCACCGAATCCTTTGAAATGCCCACTCCGGATGGCACCGGTGCGCTGAACTACGCGGTGCGTCGACCCAAAGGTGTCATCGGTGTGATCAGCCCGTGGAACCTGCCTTTGCTGCTGATGACCTGGAAAGTGGGGCCAGCCCTCGCCTGCGGTAACACCGTCGTGGTCAAGCCTTCAGAGGAAACTCCGAGCACCACGGCCTTGTTGGGCGAGGTGATGAAGGACGCCGGCGTACCGGACGGCGTGTACAACGTCGTTCACGGCTTCGGTGGTGATTCCGCCGGCGCCTTCCTGACTGAACACCAGGACGTAGACGGCTTCACCTTTACCGGTGAAACCACCACCGGTGAAATCATCATGAAATCCGCTGCCAAAGGAATCCGGGATATCTCCCTGGAACTGGGTGGCAAGAACGCCGGCCTGGTCTTTGCCGACTGCGACATGGATAAGGCGATCGAAGGCACCATGCGTTCCGCATTCGTGAACTGTGGCCAGGTATGCCTCGGCACCGAGCGTGTATACGTGGAGCGTTCGATCTTTGATGAGTTCGTGTCTCGCCTGAAGGAAGAGGCAGAAAAACTGCGGATTGGCCCGCCCGATGATGACAAGGCCAACTTTGGCCCCCTGGTCAGCCTCAAGCACCGGGAGAAGGTTCTGTCCTACTACCAGAAAGCGGTTGAGGACGGTGCAACGGTTGTCACCGGCGGTGGTGTCCCGGACATGCCGGAGGAATACGCCGGTGGTGCCTGGGTTCAGCCCACCATCTGGACAGGTCTTTCCGAGGATTCTGCCGTCGTCACCGATGAAATCTTTGGGCCCTGTTGTCATATCTGTCCGTTCGACACTGAGGAAGAGGCGATTGAACTGGCCAACAGGCTCCCCTATGGCCTGGCATCGGCAATCTGGACCGAGAACGTGAGTCGCGCTCACCGTGTGGCCGGTCAGGTTGAAGCCGGCATCATCTGGGTCAACAGCTGGTTCCTCCGTGACTTGCGCACACCCTTTGGTGGCAGCAAGCAGTCAGGTATTGGCCGTGAAGGTGGTGTGCACTCCCTGGAGTTCTACACCGAAATGAAGAACGTCTGCATCAAGCTGTGAGTTAGCCATGAACGCACCTGTAGACAGCCCGGAAATCGGGCGCGAAATCATCGCGGCGGGCTACCGGACCAACGTCCATGACCAGGGTGAAGGTGGATTCCCGGTGATGATGATCCATGGCTCTGGTCCCGGCGTGACCGCCTGGGCCAACTGGCGCCTGGTCATCCCCGAGCTGGCGAAACACCGCCGTGTGATCGCGCCGGATATGCTCGGCTTTGGTTACAGCGAACGGCCGGAGGACCAGACCTACAACCGGGAACGCTGGGTCACGCATGCGCTTGGCGTGATGGATGAGCTGGGCCTGGAACAGGTGGATCTGGTGGGCAACTCTTTCGGCGGTGGTCTGGCCCTGGCTCTGGCCATCGAACACCCGGACCGGGTTCGTCGCCTGGTTTTGATGGGTTCGGCGGGTGTCAGCTTCCCGATCACCAAAGGCCTGGATGAGGTCTGGGGTTACGAGGCGTCACTCGAAACCATGCGTCGGCTGATGGATGTATTCGCCTACAACAAAGGCCTGCTGACCGATGAGCTGGCGGAGATGCGCTATCAGGCAAGCATTCGACCCGGTTTCCAGGAGTCCTTCGCAGCCATGTTCCCGGCGCCCCGGCAGCGTTGGGTCGATAACCTGGCGAGCAACGAGGACGATATCCGGGCCTTGCCCCACGAGACCCTGATTCTCCATGGCCGCGAGGATGAGGTGATCCCGCTGGAAGCGTCTTACCGGTTGGCTGAGCTGATTGATCGCGCCCAGCTGCACGTGTTCGGCCGCTGTGGCCACTGGACCCAGATTGAACATGCCGACCGGTTTGCCCGGTTGGTCAACGATTTTCTCAATGAAGCCGATCAAGCGGCTGCAGGAGACTCCTGATGGAACAAACACGAATCCAGGCGCTCGGCGACGAGCTCTACCAGGCCATGGTCAAGCGGGAGGCGGTGTCGCCCCTGACCAGCCGGGGCGAAGACATCACCATTGATGACGCCTACCACATTTCCCTGCGCATGCTCGAGCGCCGTCTGGCCGATGGTGCTTCGGTCATCGGCAAGAAGATCGGCGTTACCAGCAAGGCGGTGCAGAACATGCTGAATGTGCACCAGCCGGATTTCGGCTACCTCACCGACGACATGGTGTTCAACAGCGGTGAAGTCATGCCGATCAGTGACCGGCTGATCGCACCCCGTGCCGAGGGCGAGATCGCCTTCATCCTGAAAAAGAATCTGAACGGGCCGGGGATCACCAATGCCGATGTCCTGGCCGCGACCGAGTGTGTGATGCCCTGTTTCGAGATCGTCGATTCCCGCATCCAGGACTGGCAGATCGCCATCCAGGACACCATCGCCGACAACGCCTCCTGCGGACTGTTCGTGCTGGGTGACCAGGCCGTCTCCCCACGCAAGGTGGATCTGGTGACCTGCGGCATGGTGGTGGAGAAGAACGGCAGTGTGATCAGCGCCGGTGCCGGTGCCGCCGCCCTGGGCTCTCCGGTGAACTGCGTGACCTGGCTGGCCAACACCCTGGGCGAATTCGGCATTCCCCTGAAGGCGGGTGAGGTGATTCTGTCCGGCTCTCTGGTGCCGCTGGAACCGGTGAAGGCCGGGGATTACATGCGGGTGGAAATCGGTGGCATCGGCAGCGCTTCGGTGCGCTTTGCCTGACCCGGATTAAAGAGGACAAGAACATGAGCAAGAAACTGAAAGCAGCCATCATCGGCTCGGGCAACATCGGCACCGACCTGATGATCAAGATCCTGCGCAACGGCCAGCACATCGAGATGGGCGCCATGGTCGGGATCGATCCGGAATCCGACGGCCTGGCCCGCGCCGCCCGCATGGGCGTGGCCACCACCCACGAGGGTGTGGGCGGGCTGGTGAAGATGCCGGAGTTTGCCGACATCGACATCGTGTTCGATGCCACCTCCGCCAAGGCGCACATGCACAACGAGGTGTTCCTGCGCGGTCACAAGGAAAGCATCAAGATTGTCGACCTGACCCCGGCGGCCATCGGTCCCTACTGCGTGCCGGTGGTGAACCTGGAGCAGAACCTCCAGGAAGGCAACGTCAACATGGTCACCTGCGGGGGCCAGGCCACCATTCCGATGGTGGCGGCGGTGTCCCGGGTGGCGAAGGTGCACTACGCCGAGATTGTGGCCTCGATCTCCAGTAAATCCGCCGGCCCCGGCACCCGCGCCAACATCGACGAGTTCACCGAAACCACCTCCAAGGCCATCGAAGTGGTCGGGGGCGCCCAGAAGGGCAAGGCCATCATCATCCTGAACCCGGCCGAGCCGCCGCTGCTGATGCGCGACACCGTCTATGTGCTCTCCGACGCCGCCGACAAGGCCGAGGTGGAAGCCTCCGTCGAGGAGATGGTCAAGGCCGTGTCCTCCTACGTGCCGGGCTACCGCCTGAAGCAGAAGGTGCAGTTCGACGACATCCCCGAAGACCAGCCCATGAACGTCCCGGGCCTGGGCCGCTTCAGCGGCCTGAAGACCTCCATCTTCCTGGAAGTGGAGGGCGCCGCCCACTACCTGCCGGCCTACGCCGGCAACCTGGACATCATGACCTCCGCCGCGCTGGGCACCGCCGAGCGCATCGCCGAATCGCTGGTCAAGTGAGGAGACCGACTCATGACTTATAACCCCGGCAAGAAACTGTACATCTCCGACGTGACCCTGCGAGACGGCAGCCACGCCATCCGCCACCAGTACTCCATCAAGAACGTGCAGGACATCGCACGGGCGCTGGACAAGGCCAAAGTCGACAGCATCGAGGTGGCCCACGGTGACGGCCTGCAGGGCTCCAGCTTCAACTACGGCTTCGGCGCCCACACCGACCTGGAGTGGATCGAGGCGGTGGCCGAAGTGGTGGAACACGCGAAGATCGCCACCCTGCTGCTGCCCGGCATCGGCACGGTCGAAGACCTTGAAGATGCCTACAAGGCCGGTGCCCGGACAGTCCGGGTGGCCACCCACTGCACCGAGGCGGATGTCTCGAAGCAGCACATCGAGCACGCCCGCAAGCTCGGCATGGACACCGTCGGCTTCCTGATGATGAGCCACATGCAGACGCCCCAGGGCCTGGCCGAGCAGGCCAAGCTGATGGAAGACTACGGGGCGACCTGCCTGTACGTGGTCGACTCCGGCGGCGCGATGAACATGAACGACATTCGCGATCGCTTCCGGGCGCTGAAAGACGTGCTGAAGCCGGAAACCGAGACCGGCATGCACGCCCACCACAACCTGGCCCTGGGTGTCGCCAACTCCATCGTGGCGGTGGAAGAGGGCTGTGACCGTATCGATGCCTCCCTGTCCGGCATGGGTGCCGGTGCCGGCAACGCCCCGCTGGAAGTGTGCATCGCCGCCTTCGACAAGATGGGCTGGGAGCATGGCACCGACCTGTACGCCCTGATGGACGCGGCCGACGACATCGTGCGCCCGCTGCAGGATCGTCCGGTTCGCGTGGATCGCGAGACCCTGGCGCTGGGCTATGCCGGCGTCTACTCCAGCTTTCTGCGTCACTCCGAGGTGGCGGCACAGAAGTATGGCCTGAAGACCGTGGACATTCTGGTAGAGCTTGGCCGCCGCCGCATGGTGGGGGGCCAGGAAGACATGATTGTGGATGTGGCGCTGGATCTGCTCGCCGCACAGAAGGAGCAAAACGCATGAGCAAGACACTGACCCGAGAGCAGGTGCTGGCGCTGGCCGAGCACGTCGAGAACGCCGAACTGAAGGCCCATGACATCACCAAGGTCACCAACGACTATCCGGACATGACCTTTGAGGATGCCTACGACGTCCAGTGGGAAATCCGCCGTCGCAAGGAAGAGCGGGGCAACAAGGTGGTCGGCATGAAGATGGGGCTGACCTCCTGGGCCAAGATGGCCCAGATGGGCGTGGAAACGCCCATCTACGGCTTCCTGGCGGACTACTTCAGCGTGCCCGATGGCGGCGTGGTAAACACCAAGGAGCTGATCCACCCGAAGATCGAGGCCGAGATTGCCTTTGTCACCAAGGAGCCGCTGAAAGGCCCGGGTTGTCACATTGGCCAGGTGCTGGCCGCCACCGATTTTGTGATCCCCGCAGTGGAAGTGATCGACTCCCGCTACGAGAACTTCAAGTTTGACCTGGTGAGTGTGGTGGCGGACAACGCCTCCTCCACCCGCTTCATTACCGGTGGCCAGATGGCCGATGTGGCGGATGTCGACCTGAAGACCCTGGGAGTCGTCGTCGAGAAGAACGGCGAAGTGGTGGACGTGGGTGCCGGTGCCGCGGTGCTGGGCCATCCGGCCTCGAGTGTCGCCATGCTGGCCAACCTGCTGGCAGAGCGCGGCGAGCACATCCCGGCCGGCACCTTCATCATGACCGGCGGTATTACTGCGGCCATCACTGTCGAGCCGGGTGACAACATCACGGTTCGTTACCAGGGGCTGGGCACCGTATCTGCCCGGTTCGAGTAAGGAGGCATCATGCCTGTTGCGCAGATCAACATTCTGGAAGGTCGGACTGACGAGCAAAAGGAAGAGCTGATCAGAGAAGTGACCGATGCAATCTCACGCTCCCTGGGAGCACCCGTAGAAAGCGTCCGGATCATCATTACCGAAATGCCCAAGCAGCACTTTGGTATCGGGGGTAAATCAGCAAAAGAAAACGGGCGGTAATACCCGTGGTAGCAAGAAGTAGACGATGGTGTCATTGCGAATCACATCAAAACTAACAGAAGGAAAAAAGATGATTAAACTCTATCCCACCACGCTGACAGTTGCTTTGACTGCAATAGCTTTACCGGCATTCTCAGCTAACGGTCATTACGTTCCAGGCGTTGAAGGTATTGGGGGAGCGGCAGTCCCCCCCCCTGGGATTTACTATCGCGGCTATTTTGTTCATTACGATATTGAAAACCTTCGTGATGGCGGAGGAAGTAAAGCTCCCGGTAATAATACTGGAGAAGTTACCGCACTTGCCAATCGGTTCATTTGGATCACTGATAAGAAAATTTTCGGAGCCAATTACGGAGCTGAATTGATCCTGCCACTTCAGGACACATCTCTTAAATTCGAGGGTCTTGGTGTCAAGGATAGTGATAGCGGCTTAGGTGATATATATTTTGCGCCGGTTCTACTTGCTTGGCATGGCCAGCAGTGGGATGCCGTGTTTGAGGGGGGATACTGGTTCGACACAGCAGACTATGAGCCAGCTGAACCTGCGTCAGTTGGAAAGGGCTTTAACACAACTATGTTCACTCTGGGGGGAAGCTGGCACTTCGATGTTGATAAACGTTGGTCAATTTCAGCCTTGTCCCGTTACGAGATCAAAACTAGGCAGGATGAAACACTTGTCACTCCCGGAGACAGTTGGCTGGTTGAGTGGTCTCTGAGTCACCGTCTGGCTAATGGGGTAGAAGTTGGGCTCGTAGGGTATGACGCTTGGCAACTTGAGAGAGATCAAGGGAGAGCTTCCGACAAAGCTGAGAAGCACGCAGCGGGCATTGAGACGGGCTACTTCTGGCCACAAATAGGCCTAGGGTTGAATGGCGCGTACTATAATGAGTATAACAATGAAGCCGGTGCAGAAGGAGATCTATATCGCATCACATTAACGAAGGTGTTTTGATAAAGCGCCAATCCTTATGATTGATTCGGTTCCCCAGTCAACACCATGAGGATTATGTTAGCCCGTATTTCTCACGCGGCATAAAAAGAAGCGGCTGAAAGTACTATGGTTTCAGGACCTTACGTCATCACCAAAGCACCAACAGCCGCTTCAAAAATGGTACCTGAAAAACTGACTTTCTCGCCACTCATCCGCCGCAAAATTGAAGCTTATTTTTCCGGTGGTCATGCTTGGTTTGGATGTATTCACGATTTAGCGGAGTTGAGCACCGCTGCAGCGTGGTCCCCGTAACGGCCGGAAAATGCAATGCCCTCGGCGCTCCAGCTTTCATTGGCCAACTGCCAAGAGATAAAGGGATTAAAAGGAGCCACCTTCGCTGGAGATACAATACGGTCAAGCGGACGCTGGACTTCCACCTGTCACAGAGTCACGGAAGCCAGCGATTCGGCCGTCTCTCTGTAAATGCTGACGCAGTGAGCCTACTTGAGATAATCTACCGGTTCTCGTCGACCGGTTGGCTGTGAGATATTTTAGCTACAATGGAAGTCGTGAAAAAAATATTTGTTTCTCTGGGTTATATTATAATCGCTGCAATTTTATTTTTTTATGAAATATATAACTCCTATTACCAAGAGGTTAGGTCCTCTGAGTCATACAGGTACGGTAAAACCATCTCATCGTACTATTCATCAAATAGTAGATACCCAAGTAACATAGAAAAAAAGTTGTGACAACCAAATAAGTCAGCATGTTGGAAAGGTCACATTTAATGATGATGGATCTTTCCATATACAGTTGGCTGGCGACTCCTCTGAAGAGGGTGTTCTAATTTTTTCGCCTGAAGAAAAGGGCGATGCACAAATATCGTTCAGTTGTCATAGTTCCGAGGTGCCTACAGAATATATTCCCAAAGACTGCGTCAAAGAAGATGGTTAACAAGTTCTGTAGTGTGACCTGCTTGTACTGAGGGTTTTACCCCGTTACTGCGTACACTCCTAAAACGAGGCCGAATTTTTCCTCGCGAGAGCGTTGGTCTATCTGCCCGGATGTTCGCTTTGCGACCTCAGCGTGCTTAATCTCCCGGAATCTCGGCGACAAAAAAGGTCCGCTTCTTATCAAAAAACGGACGTAGCCTCGATTTCAATTGAGGGCTCTGCCCTCTCGCCGCAAGCGGCGAT